>Ga0134128_10000902_pt1 | contig 40290 bp, 39 predicted proteins | sample KB31754_FD_96462 | JGI IMG/M metagenome (GOLD analysis project Ga0134128, IMG submission 96462) | Terrestrial soil microbial communities with excess Nitrogen fertilizer from Kellogg Biological Station, Michigan, USA - KB3-175-4 | ecosystem: Environmental > Terrestrial > Soil > Unclassified ...
CGAAGTATTTTATAATCGGCAGCGACGCCACTCGACCCTTGGCTATCAGTCCCCCGCCGAGTTCGAAGCAAAGGCGGCTGTCGCGTAACCCGGTGTCCACAAAATCGGGGGAAGATCAACCCTATCTCAGACAACGTAACCCTATAAGGAACAACAAACCAGGACTCCCTCGACATAGGGCGGTGTGAGGCCAGTTTGTCCTGTGCTGGTAGCAGCATGGTAGCAAAAAGTGGCCAGGATAATACTGAGCTGAATCCGCTGACTAAGAATCCTGACGAAACCCGACCTCAGGACACTCAGCAAGAGCAGTCATCAGCGAAGGGTAAAGATTTATGCCCCATCAACGCATCATGGATCATGGTAAGTCATGGTGTTTCGGCAACAAGTCGGCACCACATCACAATAGATATTACACGCTGCCCTGGAAAATAGCTGGAGAATCATGCATCGCGATTCCTCAGCCGGGAATTAGTCGCTTCATGGCTTGATCTTCTCAATCGTTGATAGTTTTCCATCAGAACCGTATGTGAGATGGTAGATGACCAATCTGTCTTTGGCAGCGATTTCAAGAGGGGTGAAGATAAGTTCTGTGAGTAAAAGCGTAAAAACATCACCTGCCAGCTAGAATACTCCTGTGAGGAGTTTGATGGCCCAATGATGGGCATCAGGATCCAATTTGTACCGGTCATCGTATCCCCCACCTTCAATGGCTGAGTAGTTATCAGGTTCTCCGAGTGCGGAGATCACTGCGGATCGTTGAACACCAATTTGAACTTGACATTCCCCGTAGCTCGCTACGGGGTTGGCCTCTCCTTCCGAGAAGTCTTCGGAATTGAGTTCTGTGATACCCCGCAGCTTGCTGCGGGGAGCTTCATTTGATATCACCCCGTTTAGACTCGCGACTGGCTACCATTAACACGGAACACCCCGACAGGTTCAAAATAAGCAGGCACATGACGAACAGGTTTGGTTTGCGCATTCTTCCTGCCTCCCACCCCATAGAATAAGATCAAAATGTGAGGAACGCTGACTGCCAAGTAAAAACAGTCAAGGTTTTTGAGACGAGGGATCACATAAATTCATAAAGCAATAATAAAAAAACAGTAAAAGGTTATCGAACAATATTCGAAAATGAAGCAATATTACCCGCCGATGGGGCGTAAGCGGAGACTCTCCAGGCAGCAGTGGAAAGCCGGCCTAGTTTGCGTTCAAGCCTGGGTTCGATCAGAGACCCGATACCTTGAACGTTGGCCACAGACGCTTCGTGCAAAAATGGAAGTCTCCCGAGAGGGATCTCATAGCGGCTGCCCCGCTGTTGAGTGGTCAGCGGAACGTATGTGATGAGCGCGCGGGGCGCATTCGGATCATGACGAGAGACGATGAGCATGGGGCGGGTCTTGGCAGCTAACCCGAGGTCGGCCAGCCAGATATCACCTGGCTTGGCGTTCATCCAGCGTATCGAGCACTTCTTGTACGACGGTTCGAGAAGGTTGCAGGTCCAGGGTGTCGGTGTCGGCCAACTCGATCACGTCGGTAACGATTTGCTCCACTTGAGCCGCCACCTCGGGCCGCCAGGAGGCAAGCTTTTTATCGAGTTTCTGGGCGAGCTGTGTCATAAGCGGACGGTAGCATGTTTCTCTTCACCTCGCAAGGTTTGGCTTTCTGAAATCGGGGATGCTCCTGAAGGGTTTTCTCCTCGCACATCAAGTTCGATAAGACGATAAGGAGCGCGAGGAACCCACAAGCGGCTATCCCCGCAAGTCAAAATCACTGTAGGTGTTTATCCACGTGCGTCATGCTTGATACTACGATGAATAGCCCACGGGCCACACGAAGTGTGGTATGGAGCCGGCGACCCGGATTGAACGGGCGACCTGCGGTTTACGAAACCGCTGCTCTACCAACTGAGCTACGCCGGCACCTTAGGTGAGACGGAAGGAAGATTGGACGAGGCCTTGTCCGGCATGATAACGGTCATCGCCGAGCACTGTCAATGAAGCAAGTCGTCTCACCTAATCTATGGCCCAACCTGCATTGGATTGGGGGACGGTCCTGATGAGTCGGCGGGAAGGTTCGGTGGTTTTTGCATCGGAACCGGCTTCGGGTTATTGCCTCTCGCGACCGGATAGATCCGCACCATGCCTTCCCGTCCTATTCCTGGAACACAGAGCGCATCTTGCTTGTTCCCGAATTGTTCACGCGCCACACGCGCCGCCTCACCCCGAGCATAGGTACAGAGTTCGCCGGCGATGACCGTCCCGTCTCGATCCACATCCGCCACGCCCTGCAACCCTCTGAGAAGATGGTACGTAAACAACCCGTGCTTGCCTTCGTCATATGCATGGGCTTCCTGCAGACCTCGATTGCTCACCATCCACATTTCCACATCTTTCCTGGCTTCGCTCACAGAAGATTCCCAGGCCGGCGAGGGGATGTCGGCAAGGCCGGCACCCGGAGAAGGATCCATCGAGACGTCGAACATCACAATAGCCCGTCGGATCGGAAGTCGGTAGAGCACTTCCTGGAGCCGGACAAGGGAATAGAGCTGCCTTGCCTCAGAGGGCATCCCATCATACGGCACGAGCGAGATCGCGCCGGTCCCGCCCTCTACCAGTGCTCGTCCTGCAAAAAACACATAGACAACGGTTTCTCGGTCCACCTTCTTTCCAAGCCATCGCTCAAACGTGTCTTCCAAATCCCGTTCGAGAGCCTGTCGGTCGAGCAAGATCCGTATGCGCTCTCCCGGGACCCCGCTGATGATACGCAAATATTCGGCCATGACTTCCGCATCATGGCGGGCATACTTGATCTCCGGCACCTGTCCATCACGAAACGTCCCGACACCGATCGAAATGATGACGGCTTTTGGCTGAGTAAACGCCGCCAAAGAATTCGGCATGTTGTCGACATCCGGAACCAACGCCGGGTCGATGACTTTAGGTTTAACCCCAAAACTAAATACCTTGGGCGGATGAACGGACACCACCGGACTGGTCGTCCGCAAGTTCAACGTCAATTCTCCGTGAAGATGTTCTTGGGGCGCCGTCACCCGTTGGCTGATCGAGGTGCGTTTGATCTCTCCCGGTTTGAGGTTGCCGATTTGGACTTCCGCAGGAAAGAAAGCCGTCAGCTCGGCTTTTCCTTCAGCTGTGACGGTCACGTCTTTTGCTTCTCCCATTCCCTCGTTCTTCACTTCAAATTCGATCATGATGGATTCATCCGGCTGAAGGAATTGGTCCCGATTTTCATCCCGGATGATGGCGCGAAAACTCAGTTGCGCCGGCGCAGCCGGCGCGGTCGAAGCGGCCGACAGTTGCTGTGTCGCCGTCTCCATCGCTGGCGGGATGGACGTGGCACTCTCCGCTGTCGGCACCTCCCCAGAGGAGTGTGGACGCGCCGCCACTGAAACCTTCGTGTCTCTTTGAGCGGCGTATTCTCGGATCTGCACCGATTGCGCGATCTGTTGAGCCAAGCCGGTGATAGCCGAGTCAACGGCGTCCTGAACAATCTTCTCCAAGCCTTCTATCTGACACGACCGTTCTTCGACTGTCACCGTACCACGTCCGGCACCTTCGAGTTTCTTACTGAAGAGTAACGCTCCGTCTTTGGCCAAGAAGACCATCTCAATTCCCACCGTCGCTGTCGCCGGATAGGTTCCTTGCGTTTGCTTGGGAACGGCAAGCTCGATCCGCCTCAGTCCTATTCCGACCTCAATCACGCCGTCGGACGCGATGGTTTCATCAGTCTGACGCTGAGTCGTGACATCGGTAAAGACCTCCGTCAACTTCTTGAGAACGGAGGCGACAAGCGCGTCAGCCAGAGCAACCGATCTCGTCTCGCCGCAACCATCGAGGTATGGCGCGTCAGCTGTGGTGACGCTGGGTGAGAACCAGATCACCGGCGTCAATGGAATCGGTTGGGAACTGACCGGCTCCTTCCCCCGCTTGAGTAAGGAGCAGCCGACACCTGACAAGGCGAGTGCCAGCACCACATAGAATGAGATGAAGTGACGGCATGGCGGGAAATGGACGCTCAGCATGGGTTGAAGCTTGCTCACTTTGTGTTTGTACCGAGTGGTTATACCGAATTCGCATCGGCGTCACAACCGGGCGAAGACGCATTGACAGCCTGTTTTCTCTGGGCTAAGGTCGCGTCATGTCCAGTCCCGCAGTGTCATCTTCAGCTTCCTGGGGGATTCCTTGGCCTGCGCTCGCCCGGTTGATCCGGCTGCCGAATCAGACCGGTACCTATCTCTTACTCCTGCCCACGATGTGGGGGCTGGTGCTCGCCGCCCGGGGGATTCCCCCACCTCATCTAGTAGCCATTTTCATCGGCGGATCGTTTTTAATGCGGAGCGCCGGAGTGATCATGAACGATTTGGCGGATCAATCGTTCGACCGGCAAGTCACTCGTACCAAAACTCGTCCTTTGGCCTCAGGTGAGTTATCGCGACGCCATGCGGTGAGGCTGCTCAGCCTGCTCCTCGTCGTGGCGGCAAGCCTCCTGTTTTTCCTTCCGCCGATCGTGACCTGGCTCGCCCCCATCGCGGTCTTTCTCGCAGCCCTCTACCCATACGCCAAACGATGGCTCCATATCCCGCAAGCCATGCTTGGCATCGCGTTTGGCTGGGGAACGGTCATGGCTTGGGCCGCGGTGCGAGGGCAATTGGATGCACCGGTGTGGTGTCTCTTTGGGGCGACCGTCGCCTGGGCCGTGGCCTATGACACGATCTATGCGATCCAGGATCAAGATGATGATCGACGCATCGGGATCAAGTCAGCCGCCCTGTATTTCGGGCCTGCCGTTCACCAAGGAGTGGGCTTAGCGTTCGGCATCATGTTGACTTTCTTGACCGTAGCAGGGTGGTTCGCTCAACTGAGATGGCCCTATTATGCGGCTCTTTTTGGCGTGGCAGTATTTTTTCTGCTTCAGATCAGCCAGCTACGAAGGCCGATTACACCGACTCACGCATTTGCCATGTTCCGGAAGCACGTATGGGTCGGTGTCACGATACTTGCCGGACTTCTCGCAGGCGTGCTGGTCTAAGGCTTTTCGACCGGCTTCTCCGCAATAGGCTCTGCTTTCGCAGCACGTAACGTAGAGACGTACATGGTCACGGCCTTTGCGTCCATATCAGTCAGCCCCAATGCCGGCATACGCGTGTGTGCATCCATAGCTTGCGGATTCTTCAGCCAGCGGTAGATCCAGGTCGCATTCAGCCGAAATCCCGCTCGATCCAGCGCAGGGCCGATCTTGCCACCCTCACCGTCAAGATTGTGGCAACCGTTGCAGCCATACTTATTCTCGTAGAGTCTTTTCCCGCGATCGACCAACTTGGCAGCTTCCGCTGGCTTGACCGTCAGATCGGGCCTTGGGATGCTGAGCCCTTTACCAGGTCTGGTGGAGAAGTTGTTCAGGGCAGCCTGTGCCGAATCCAGCTCTTTCTTGGCTTGCACCATCGCCGCTTGCTCGGCCGCATAGGCGGATTCATCCACATCCACATCTTTCTTCAATTGCTCACTCTTTCGCTCCGCTTCATCACTGGCTTTCTTCTCTGCCGCTTCATAGGCCTGCTTGGCCTGATCAAACTTGGTCTGGGTTGCTTTCAACCCTTCTTCAAGCGAGGTCTTACGCGCCAACACATTATACTCCATCTTCATTCCGTGCAACGTGCGCACATACCCGACGATCGCCCAAATTTCATCCTCAGACAACGTATATTTGAACGTCGGCATCGTAGGAACCGCAAAGTCGTCGTCTCCGATCGGATCGCCGCCCTCTTCGCTGGTATCCAACATATCGCGCGAGATTGTGCTGAAGAGTTCCTCATCCTTGAACGTGCCCATTTCGGATTTGTTCGACAAATCTTTCGGTTTCGGATCCGGCATAGCGGACCAATTAAACCCTTGGTTTTGCTTGCCGCTCTCACCGTGACAATCACTGCAGTAGTGAGTATAGAGCTCGTGCCCCCGCTTCTCATGCTCGCTCGCGCACCCTCCTGTGATCACGATTGCGCCCCCCACTACCCCAACCACCAACCCAATGACACCCAGCCGTGCCGCCTTCATGCTCACTGCCCTTTCTTGAGTTTTCTGATCAGGACAAACTGAAACCCCCAGGCCAATGCAACGGCTACCGCCGCGTACATATAGCTGGAATAGTCCGGCGGCGCATCGGCTCGGAAATACCACCAGGACGAGACGGCTTTTTGAGACCCCTTTTCGACCAACTCACCCGCGGCATCTTTTCGGCCGTCCCACACCGCAAAGGCGATGCTGATAAATTGCCCCGGTGTAATTTGAACATCTTCTTCCGGATGGTCGGTCGAGAGATTCCTGGAAAAGACCACTTTCCAGGTCCCGTTTGAATAGGCGCCTTTTGCGTTCACGTCTTGATGCGCTTGCGGCTTCAATGTGCCGAAGCCTTTCGCGCTCATATCGACAGCTTTGCCTGTCTTGTTTTTCCAGAACCAAATATTGACCGGCCCGCCTTCGACCTGCAGCATCGGTTGTCCATGGGCAAAATGCGCCTTCTTGTCCCCGACCATGAATTCGAGCGCCGCGCCATCGTCCGGATCCTGAGTGGGATCGGCATATTCCAAAAGAAAAACAACCTGTTTCCCGTCGTACAACGCACGGACGGCCACATCCTTGACGGTGACTTCCTGAATGCGGTTCGGCCAATGGACTTGCGGGGACATCGGAAACGACGCGGGGGATACACTGCTCCAAGCCGCGGCATTCGGATCGTCAAGGGGTAACCCACCGGTCACAAGCGCGGCACGAACCGCCACGCTCTCTTGTGCGAACGTGAGCGATGCGCCACCGATGATCAGACTTGCGATCACTGCCGACCCACCGCGCAGAACCTGCTTCATCATTTGACCCGCCGGTTTCATGCTGGCCTCGTTCTCCCTATACAACTAGATCCATCCACGCTGTTCCTCTCCCTTACTCCCATGTTCGTGGGGATTGATGGGCTCCGTCGTATTCGCCCATGATGATCTTCCAAATCCATTCATCCGGTAATTCCACTTCCCAACGAGGCATGGCTGACCTCCATGGCGCACCCTCGATCGGAAGGCCGACTCCGCCCTTCTTGATGCGCCAGAACAGATAGCTTTCTTGTAGCATCGCGATTGTCGTCGGATCGGCAAAATTGGCCGGAGGAGGATTGAAGCCGCGAGCGGCCGGTCCCTTGCCGTCAAAGTTCCCTCCATGACAGGGCGAGCAAAACGCCGCATAGAACCCCTTCCCTTGCATGATATTGTCCGGAGTCTTGGGGACAGGATTCGACAACCCGGTGTACTCCCCAGGCGGCGCAGGATGAATCGTTCGACCTTCCGTCGGCGGAAGGTCACTTGTGGCGGTACTCCCGTAGGTCTGCCACCCAACCAGAAGAGGAAACAGAATAAGCACCCCATATCGAAGAGCTTGTAGGCCTCCGATCTTCTCTCCGGTCAAGAACCCCTGCATCGGTCCCCAGAAGGCATCTTTGGTCTCTCCGCTCAATGTCTCGTAGATGACGATGCCGGACACAGTCAGGAGGAGATAGAGGAAAATCAGGCTGGAGGGAAGAGGCGCTGAGCCTGGTATGTTGGGCAGCACAAACTTCAGGAACAGATACATGGTTACCATGAGGATGATCGGCTTACCTAACGCGCCCATACGTTCCTCCCTCGTGCGTGTGTGCGTCGGCGACCAATGAAGATTCTGCTGCTCTGACCGGAGCCGACGGCGCCTTGCCGGGTATTTCGAGTTCCGATGCGCTGATGGAGATCGGCTCGCCGCTCATTTGCTGCAGAAATGCGATGACGGCCAAGATTTCATTTTTCGAGAGCCCGATCGGATCCTTATTGATCGCCGGCATCGTCGCGGGATACTCCTTCGGCACTCCTCCATGTCGATAATCGTGGTACACGAACGCCTGGGGATCCGTCAGACTCTCATAGAGGAAGTCCCGGCTCAATTTGGCGCCGATTCCTTTTAAATCCGGACAACGGGCGGATTCGCTGGGGCCGATGGAATGGCACAAGGCACATTGGCCTTTACTGAAGAATACCGTTTGTCCGATCGCCGCGATGTCGGTCGGAGTCTTGATGGTCGCGATGTCGATCTTTTCTTCAGCCGGGGGCAGCGACGCCAACTGCGGCACGGCGAGGCACGTGAGCGAAAACAACCCGAGAACGATGGCAACGAACCCCGTGACTCGAACAAAGGTGGCCTTGATGAACAGAAGGATCAGAATCCCGATCCCGACGATTGACAGTGCGATTAATTGTAGTTGTACGACTTCACTCATAGGCCCTCGAATGTTAAGTGCTGAGTGCTGAGTGCTGAGTTTTTAAATTAAAACTCACAATGTAACCTTGTAACCTTCAAAACTTTCTTCAAGTCTGTTGCTGTTCCTCCGGCGCTCCGCCAGCCATCGCCGGAATGCCGTGCGGCAGTTCGCCTTTCCCTGATGTCGTAGCCGCTTTGTACTTATCACCCATGGTAGCGACCCAGAAGATAAACGCCACAAGGATACAGAAGAAAAACGTACAGAATCCCATGATCAGCGACGCGCTACCGAGGGCCGGCGAATAGGCATAAGGCGACGAATCACGCATCACGCCGTACACATGCCAATGGACGCGGGACGAGGATCGCGCGTAGCCCATCAATGTCATGAGGAGAATGATCATGACGGCATTGAGAACCAGAGCATACCCGGCGCGCGGAGGCATACTGCCCCAGACCATCTCCGTCGTCGTCCTGGCACTCTTGAGCAACAGCGCGGTCAACGGCGTGATGGTCAGAATGACGAAGATGACGATGAGCACCTGAGACGTAGAAAAATAGTTGATGCGGACGATCGCCGGCACAAAGTATCCCCACACACCGAGCACGATCACGGCGAGACTGGCCAGCACCAACACGGCGCCCATGACGGCCTTTCCCAGTTTGGCCCAGCGGGCAGTGTCTTGTTTCCCTGCCCGCCAATACATGACGAAGCTCATGAAGGTAATGAGAATCATGAGGTTCGATACGGTCATTTTGGCCGACATGACGCCCAGGACACCGAGCAACGGGTGATGGGCCCCTCCCATTTTCTGTGCCTCTTCGATGCTGGCCACGAGCGAGTGCGGGGTCATCCACACCGCGAGACAGAGCAGCAAGCTGACCAACATCATCAACATGGCACGTCGATATTTACCCTCCGACCCAGGGATCCGATAGGTAATCCCCAGCCAGAAGTAATAGTTCGAACCAAGAAACAGAACTCCAATCAACATGGCTTGGATGATGAAGAGCCAGGAGAGGAATCCTCCCATCAGTGTGATGCCCATCTGCTGGTTGTATTGGTAAATTTCCCGCATGAGCCAATAACCTGCAAACGGCAAGGCCAGCAGACCGAACACGCCGATGAAATTGCCGACATAGCCCATCCAGTCATAATGCTCCCGATCCTCAGCGCTCTTGACCGACAAGTATCGGACTCCGGCGTACGCTCCGCAAATGTACCCACCAAGCACGATGTTGGCGATGAACCGATGGATGTTGATCGGCCACCAGGTCGGATTCCAGGTCGCAGCCCAGGCTCGTTCAATAGCCGAGCCTTCGGAAATCACGACCGGGCTGGCCTGAAACGTGGCCCACGCATTCGGCACAATCATGATGAACAAGGCGAAGAAGTTCAGCAGGAACCCCAGAAATACATGCAACGTTTTCATCCTGCCATGCTGCATGGCATCCCACCCGTACCAATACAGATAGAGCGTGGCGGTTTCGAGTAGGAACAGGAGGCAGTAGAGTAAAAAGGACGGGAAGAAGACGTCCGTCAAATAATTCATGAGTTTGGGGTAGAAGATCACCAAGCTAAACAGGAGAATGCCGCCGAATAGGGCGGTGGTCGCATAGGCCGAGGTCAAGAGTTTGGTAAACTCCTTCGCGAGTTTGTCGTAGCGTCTTTCGCCTCCCCTCCACGCGATGACTTCGCACAGCCACGCGAAGATCGGGACGCCTAAGACGAATCCCGCAAGTAGGAGGTGCAGCTGCGCGACGACCCAGATGAGATTCCGACTGCCGATATAGGGGATATCGCGATACTCAGTCGGGCCGGCAGCGGCTCCCTCCGCTGCGAAACCGATCGAAGGGAGTGCAAGCCAACCAACCGTCAACAAGAGACCTGCGAGCCATCCGCCGTGACCTCCGACGGCGCGGAAGGCTCGTTGAATCGTTCCGACCCCTTGTTGCATGGCACTCACCTCATCACCTCGCAAGTTACGATTACGGTTTCGTCTTGGCAGAGGAGTCCTTGGCTGTTCCACCTTCGGCCTTCCCTTTGCCCTTTTCTTTCTGACCTTTTGCTTCTGCCTTGTGCTGCTCCATCGCCTCAACTTGAGCCGCAAGTGACGCGATTCGTTGCGCATTTTTGTTCAATGACTCGACCGGTTTGAAGACCGGTTCAACGTGCACCTCAGGCCTTTTACAGCAATCGTGCGGATTGGGCGTCGTCGCCGGAAGTATAGCCCAAAATATCAGAGACAAGACCACGCCCACCCCTGCCAATGAAGTCAACAACAACCCTTGGTCGCCCGGCACACGCATTAAATCCCAGCGGGTGATGAGCCCTTGATAATTTTCAGATGCCGGACGGGAGTGTTCCGCCATCCGTCGAATGATTTGTCCCAGTATGGAAATCCCGATGACCGCCAAGACGATCAAGACAGCCGACGAGATGGAACCCCAGATCGTGAGTTCAAGACCGATTCGTTCCGCGATGGGAAGACCGGTGCCGAAAAGATGCCTCATGCTGTCCATTTCGGCCATCGAGTGGGAGGCGCTGATGGCGATCTCCGTGACACGGCTGACAATCCACCAAAGAAGCGGAAGAAAGAAGGTCCCAATAAGCGCCGCCCTCCACCAGATTGCGAAACCCAGTCCATCATAGGGTGGTTCCTTCCGTAGTCGCTCAAGGAAGAACGTTCGCCCAACTAGTCCCAGCGCCCAGATGTCGACGGGGATGGACATCACGAAAATGAGCGGCAGCCCGATCCCTTCACCGAAGTGCGTCTCAAAGACGGCGATGATGATGGGAGCGGCAAAGACTGTGACGGGACTGGCAAACAGCATTAAAACGGCAAGACCGAATCGTCCTTCGAAATGCACCAATCCCATCGTCATGGCAAGAACCGCAAACACCGCCTTAATGGGGATGCCGGTCCAGCAGGCAGACCAGAGAATACCGAACCCTATCTTCGTTGGAGACATCGATTCGCGTTCTTCAGCCATAGCTTTCCTATGCCGGATCAGTCGAGGAATTCTCGATTAATTACCGACGCAACCGTGAACAAGACGATGATCACCATGATCGCAATCCAGCTGATGAGGGCAATCGGTCGCTTGAAAATATTCCGCTCAGGATCTTTGTCGATGAACGGGAGCGCGACGAGCAATATCATGAAGGCGACCGGCAACGCCACGGCACCCAAAAACTGACCGAACTCACCGGCGAATAGTTTCAACCTGAGCAGCTGGAAGTAGAACAGAAAATACCATTCCGGTTCGGGATGGTAGTCTCCTGGATCCGGCGCCGCCTCATCCAATAAGACGACCGGCTCCCAGAGAGCCAAGGCGCAGATCCCTACAAAGACAAACGTCATCCCGACCATGTCTTTCCAAATTTGACGGGGAAAGAAATAATCGGTTTTCGCTTTGATCTCTTCCACCGTACCGGTGAAGGGTCCGGCGGGAGCAGCCACGCGAAACAGGAACAGATGCAATCCGGCTAAGGCCATGAGCGACGCCGGGAGAATCATCACATGGAGAACGAAGAATCGGCTCAAGGTCATCTGTCCCGGAGTCGGCCCACCTTTCAGAAACCTGGCGATGAAATCACCGATAATGGGGGTCTTATCCAAGATTTCGACACCCACTGTCGTCGCCCAGAACGCGCGTTGGTCCCAGGGCAAGAGGTAGCCTGTAAAGCCGAAGGTGATCACAACACCGAACAACGCCAGTCCGACAAGCCACAACAATTCTCGCGGCTTCTTGTACGCCCCCCAGAGAAACACCTGAGACATGTGCGCCACCACACAGACGACCATGGCGCTGGATCCCCAAAAATGATAGCCCAGAAGGAACCACCCATAATCGACATCGTGAATGATATATTGCGTGCTGGCGTATGCATGGTCGGCTGTCGGCACATAATAGAACATGAGCAAGATGCCGGTTAGTGCCTGCATGGCGAAGATGAACAACAAGATGGACCCGAACACGTAAGCCCAACGAGAGCCGCCGGGAATCGGCTCGTTGAGCATCTTGGCCTGCATCTCCTTGAGACCGACACGTTCGTCAAGGAACGCCACGAGCTTTTCGATCGCGCTGGGCTGATGATCGGGAATTGCTACGGGAGTAGATTGCTTGCTATCCATGTCGCCAGCTTTCAAATGATCCGGATTTGCGATTTTGTACCGGCCTTGAACTCCATGTCGATGATCTCCACGTCTCCCGCTGCAGAAACCCTCACGGGTAATGCGTCAAGGCCGCGTGGGGCCGGGCCGTCGAGTACTTGCCCGGCTGCGTTGTAAATGCTCAGGTGGCAAGGGCAAAGAAACACTTGTCCCAGCGTCTTATGCTGCCGCCACTTGAATGCGCAGCCTAAATGGGGACACTTACCGGAGAACGCCACGTAGGGTATGGTTTTCTTGTTGATCCAGAGCGCTTTCCCCCTGGCATCTCGAAACTCCATGTCCTTGTCTTTGTAGACTTTCTTGAGAAGCTCGGGGGTCGCTCGAAGGATCCAGACGTTTTTATCGACTTCGCTCTCCGGCATATACACTTCTTTGACTTTCTTTTTGTACTTGAACTGCACACCGACGTCGTCCTGTTTGATCTTGCCGACATTGCCCACGTTCAACCAGTGGTTGTCGAAATCCGCATACATCGGCTTCATCAGAAAACGGAGAATGGGATACGCGATCGGGAGGCCGACCAAGAACCCAAGGACATGCGTGAAATTCATGAAAAACGTGCGGCGTTTGACGTTCTTTTCCAGATCGGGCAAAGGCACCAACACTTCACCCGGTGTCACATGGAGGTTGTCCTCAAGATGCGAGATCTCCACTTCATGCGTAGTGACATAATCTTCCCGCTTGAAGGGAGGCAAGGCGAGGATGTCCGTTGACGGCGCGCGCAACTGTACGAAGTCGTCCGTCACAGTCTGGACATGCCCCATGGCGACTTGTCGTTCACCGCTCCCGTTCATGGACACCACGATATGGCTGATCTCGTGGGAAAGCGGATCGAGCACGACTTTCGTGACTTCACCGATGTCGAGGTCGGTGCACCGGACCTTGGATTTCAGTTTCGGTTGCAGCATTAGCTTTTCTTGATCGGCTTGGGGGTATTCACTGAGGTGTTCTTAAAGGTGCCTAACCAGGCGGCGAGAGCCTGCATTTCTTTGGGCTCCATGAGGTCTTTAAACTTGTTGGGCATGATGCCCTTCTGATATTCCTTCTCATACCCCTCAGCCATAAAGCTCTTGGGATCGTAGATTTTCTGTTGAATCTCCTCGACCGTCAGCAACGAGCCGATGTTATCTAATTCGGGGCCTCGTTTCTTTCCGCCCTCACCCCTCAACTTGTGGCAGTTGTAACATTCTTGCAGTTGCCACTGCTCCTCGCCCACCTTCATGAAATCGCCGCCCCCTCCGGAGGACGCGCCGGCTGTCGAAGAAGGTTTATCCCCGGCTGGAAGCGTCAGTGATGCAACCGTAGCCTGACCACTCCCCAATCCCTTGAGTCGCTCTTCAAGGGCTTTGACCTGTTCATCAAGGGCCTTGGCACGAGCGATCAGTTCTTCAGCCTTCCCCTGCTGAGAAGCAGCCCGTTGCGACTTGAGAAGTTTGTCGATCTTCTCCTTCTCGTCGGCAGGGTTAAACTGAGGCAAGAACGACGCCCCAGCGACACACACGGTCACCATGAGGATCCAGAATACGATCACGGCAAAGAGAGATTTCCCGCCGCTCATGGTACTGAGTGGTCGCGCGTCAAGCAGCATGAAGACCATCGCCCCGATCAACGAGACGATGAAAAACAGCAATTGGAATGTACCCGGCAGCTCCTGCGAATGAGCGATGCCGACAAGTACGCCACCGACCAGCAAACCCGCCCCTAGTTTTTTGAATATATTCCCCATGCGAAATCCCATCGCCCTGGTAGGCGTTCCACACTGTGATTACTTGGCCGCGATCGGAACAGGACTTCCCTCAGGCTCCCGCACCCTTGCGACGGAAGGCCGAAGAGCCACAAGCGCAGCCACACTGACGATAGCAATAAAGAATACGGTAATCGCCGTAATCCATCCGGAAGAATACGAGAGCGTCGGCGTAAATGACTCGGCACTGAGATCCGACACCAAACTATAGGTATGGAAATATTTTTTGAGCAACGAACGTACCGCTCCCATCAGCCCCATGATCCACGTGGAAGTGAAGGCTAGAAAAATCAAGACAAATTGTGATGCGAAATCGATTTTCCCCCAGAGAATCGTGCCTTGCTTGATGGTCCGGTTATACAGAACGAAGTTGACGACTGTCACAAACACCAACGTCAAAATTGCGGAAAGTTTTGCCGGCATCGACGACAGATAGTCCCACCCTTCCGGTAGTTTCATATCATCGGGCATATCGCTACCGGTGGCCACGAAACCAGCGGGAGTGAGCCAGACGGCATCGCTGATGAGCATGATGATAAAGCCGATCTTGATGACGGTCCGTGCGGAGACGGTCTTCGGAACGAACCGACCCAATAAGAACGGCGATAACGTCAAGGGCAGGAGGAACACCAACGACATTGGATCGGGAATCCAATAGGTATTCATCACCCACATCATGACCGGGAGCAGCACGACCAAGACAATGGGCGCCAGAATGGTGATTCGAACATTTTCCGCGCCTTCAATCCGTTTGACACTCAGCCAACTATAATAGTTGATGGCTAAGAACAGGAGCCCGATCATCACCCCCTGCATTTCAAAAAACATGGACAGCTGATCGGCCATCATGTACGGGCAGAATGAAAAATCGTAATCGCACATTTCATACGCCAACAAGAGTCCCGTAAACGGCTGCAAGAGCGACCCGCCCACCGCGATCCAGATGGCGGCGAAGCCCATCCAATCGTAGTAGGCTCGCTCCTCCTGCGTCTTCGCCCCCATGTACATGTAGGCGGCGATCATCCCGGCGATAAACCCACCGAATGCGACGTTCCCGTCGATTCTGTGGAGGCTCAAGGGGAACCAACTTTGGTTGGCGATCTTATCCCACAAGGTTGCCGCCGCGAGAAAGTCCTGCGGCGAGACGCCCTCGGCCTTGGGCGGTGTATTCATGAAGGATGTGGGGCCGTTGATGACAAACAAGATGAGCAGGCAGACAAGATTCAAGAGCACGCCTAGGGCGATATGACGCCCTTTCTTTTCACCCTTCCAGACATCCCAGGTATACAGGTAGGCATACATGAGGATCGTCTCGGCGATGAACAACGCCGGATACATGACGGCAAACACCATATAAAACTGATTGATGAACGAGGTCGTAAACTGTGGGTAGGCGGCAAGAAGGACGAAAATAAACAAGCCGCCCGTCACAGCCGTCATACTGAAGAGAATGACCGTCACCTTGGTGATCTCTCTAGCCAAGCGATCATACCGAGGGTCCTGCTTACGGTAGCCCAACCATTCCGAAATGACGACGAAGATCGGCGCACCGAGGATAAACGCGGCAAATAAAATATGGAGTTGAGCGACGACCCACACAGCCGTCCGATTACCCGTGTACGGAAACTCCACCGAAGACACCCCAACCTCTTGGGCGTAGACACTGGTAGCAGCAGCCACACACAGCGAGCACAACACAACAAGAGCCAGGAGATCGCCCGACAGTTTTTTCACGATGCCTCGATGCCCCCTACTTTTTAGACCCTAGTCAAGAACCTTGCTTCCTACCTCACGACACTTGCCGAAGATAATTTCGCCTACAAACCGAGTCGCAGTCACCATCCTTATACGACCTTATCGACCAGCAGAGTATCGCAGATTACCCACCCCTTACCGAATAGGGAAATCCCTTAGCGGCATATAAAAAAAACCTGAGCCTGGTCGGCGACCTTGATTCGCATGCAGAAAATGGACGCCCTGATTCCACAAAGTTACAGGCCGGAAGATGCAACGCATCGACAACCCTGTAACCCTCCCTCCAGTCATTTCGTGCCGGCATCGCCCCATTGCTTCTTCTCTTCATTCCAGGTCTTCCCAGCCAATCCAAAATTTCGCTCATAGAGCACAAGCTTCCATCGGTCTTCTTCTGAGAGCTTGCTCTTCCAGCCTTTCATCTTGGTATTCGGCACTCCTTCGGAAATACGCCAGAACCACACGGAGCCTGAATACAGTTTCATCCGCTCAGGGTTTCGGAAATCAGTGGCGCCCGCCTTGACCGGCTTCCCATCTTTCCCGTGACAGCTGGCGCAGTTGACGTCTGGATTCGTCTCACCGACGAAGAGCTTGCGTCCCTCTTCCAGCTTTTGGGCATCCCCCCACCAATCTGCCGGCATGTGTTTATCAGCATATTCAGCCGGCGCCGGCGGTGGTGGCACGATCGGCCCCTCACCTTGCTCTCCGCAACTCGACAATAGCCCAAGACTCATGATCACTACGACGTGAATCGAACCGATCCGCATGTTCATGACAATCCATCACTCTTCCATTGGGAGATTTTCGTCCAGGCTGTACTGCGATCGGGAAGGGGCAAACAAACAAAAAGACGCTTCTGCAGAGGCATCGCGTACCCCCACAAGAGCGTCAAGACTACAGTCGCGCTTTCAGCTTGTCTCACTGGCCCCCGCCGACCTATCGACCGATTCGGCGAGATACCTTGCAGCCCCAAGGACCGTCATCGGCGATCATGATCTTTTCTTTCCCAGGGATTTCGCCTTGACCCGTTCCTGTTTCCGCTGAGAACGAACCAGCTTCATCCCGATAATGCCGCAGGCTGTTGCGAAGACCGCCCCGCTTCCCCACCAAAGCCAAGCAGGAGGCCCGCTTGCCTCACATCCAATTCCAAAGTTAACCCGAATCTTCCGTTCACTTTCTAAATCTTTCGGATCGAATTCGACTTTAAGGTTTTGCTGTTCCCCCTTCGCCTCTACCAGGAGGGGGTCACCAAGATTGTCGTTGTGCAGATGAAACGTCGCTTTGTAGTAGCCGTCTTCATCCGTCCGTACAACCTGGCCGTATGAAATCCTGGTGTCCTTGACGAGTACATCCGCATTCGAAAGCCCCTTCCCGTCCTGCCCGCAAACATACCCCTCCACCATGAAACGATGGTCCGCTTCATGTGTGGCTTGCGCCACAGATGGGAACGTCACGTTCATTACGAGACAGCAAACTAGGATAAACAGTCCTGTTGGACTTCGTTTGCCAAGTTTCGAACTAGGTTGCTGACTCGTCGCTCACTCCTTCGAAGACTGCACGCCGCAGGATAACGAGCGCACTACATTCGGGCAGGGTTTCTAGCACAGCGCCTCTGTCTTGTCAACGACAAGGCGGGCCTGAGTGAGGTCACATCCTCTGCGTACACGACGAGGAGAAGACTGGCTGTTGATGCGTGATTCGGCCTAGCCTGTATTTATGACCGAGCCGCATACGCATCGGTTTCCCGTTCGTGCGAGATGGCTTCATCGATGGCCTGACACAGGGCATCGGCCGCAGTCTCTTTCGTTAGGTAAGCGGCCGCGCCGACCGCTTTCATTTTTTCCTCCGCATCGAACAATTGATTGACCGACAGACCGATAACGACGGTGGATGGATGGTGCGTCTTGATCCGTCTCGTGGCTTCGATGCCGCCCATCTTCGGCATATCGATGTCCATCACCACCACGTCGGGATCGAGCCGCTCAACGAGTGCCACGGCTTCCACCCCATCGCCCGCCTCCCCCACCACCTCCAAATGGGCATAGCCCGACACAATGCTCCGCAAACCTTGCCGCATAAGAGTGTGATCGTCTACCAGAAGAACGCGAACCGTCGCGTTCTTCTGAAGTGCTGAGGACTGAGTGATGAGTGCTGAGCGGCCCGGAAGTGCTGAGTTGCTTCCGGATAACTCAGCACTCAGCACTGAGCACTCAACACTACTTCGGAGCGTCAGCGTCGCCGTGGTGCCCTGTCCTGGTGCCGATTGGAGGTCGAAACTCCCGCCAAGCGACTTCATCCGTTCCCTGATGCTGAACAACCCGAACTTCGAGGAGAGCGGCGAGGTATTGTCAGCGGCGGCGGCAGCAGCAGCAGCAAGATCAAAGCCGTTTTCGTCGCGCACGACGATGCGCAGCAAGCCCTCTTCATGGATCATCCGAACGGTGGCCCTTTTCACTGTCCCATGCTTCGCGACGTTGATCAGCAACTCGCGGACCGATTGGAACAGCAACACCGCGCGATCTTCGGGCAAGACTATGTCGCCCGCTCGCTCCACGTCGACGGTCACCGCCAATTCATGCCGCTGCATGTAGTCGACCAGCCACATGAGACCGGCCAGCAACCCCTGCTCTTGGAGCACCGGCGGACTCAGCTCGGCCATCAATGTCCGGCAATAGGTCAAGGCCTTGCCCAAAGTCTCTTCCGTCTGTTTGACGAAGTCTTCTGCGCGAGGCGGCAGACCGATCCGCTTGGCCTGGGACAGGGTCATCACACCGACGACCAACAGTTGCGCCAGGTAGTCGTGCAGGTCGGTCGCCAATCGCTTCCGCTCTCGCTGTTCAGCAAGATTCAGCTCTGTGGCCAACGCGCGGAGGCGATCTTCCGACTGCGCGAGTTCCTGCGTGCGTTCGATGACGCGCTGCTCCAATGTATCGTTCACTCCGCGGAGGGCTTCTTCGCTCTCGCGCAATTCCTGGTTGAGCATTTCGATCGTCTGCCGCGATCGGACCGCATCTTCCATCAGATTGAGGGCGGCGCGGCGCGAATCCTGAACCTCCGCGTTCATCTTTGTGAGATCCCCCACGCGCTGGACGAGTTCGGTATTGACGTTGAGGAGTTTCTCCTGGTTTTTGCCCAAGGCTTCCTCGCGCGGAGCGTCGCGCGGTTGGCCTTCATGGCTCACGCCTGTGCGGGATTGCTCGTGTGGATGTGTGCTGGCGGTTGCTTTACTCATCGGTGTCTTTTTCCTCTCGCTCGAATTCAAGCGGGTAACGGGCCGGTTCGCCATGCCGCTGACAGAGTTCATTGATTTCCTTCTTCAATTCAATCATCTGCAACTCACGTCCGACGGCGGCGCGGTTGAAACGCGCCAACTCCTCCGCATACGTCTGTAGTTCGGCGTGGCTTGCCGCCAGCGCTTCGACCGCGCGTTTGCGTTCGGTCACGTCTTCGATGGCCAGAAGAATCATGGGCTGGTTGCCGTCGTCTTGGCCCAGCCGCCGGGCGTTCAGCAACATGGTGCGCCGTCCGATGTCGGGAAAGTCATGGGAGACCTCGAAGTCATTGAAGATGGTGTTCCGTAGCAAAATGTCTTCCAGGAGCTCGCGTAATTTCGGGATGTCCCATTGCCGGTTGCCTAACTCGTACAGCAACCGGCCTTCGGTCTGGTCCAGCGTGACCTTGAATCTTTTGAAGAACGCCTCATTGGCCGTGTTCACGCACAAGTCTGCGCGGAGGATTACCAGCGGGTCGCGTGCGGTACGAATGATGGCTTCGGCATAGCTGCGCGCAGCCGCGATGTCCCGCGCGGTATACTTGAGGTCGGTGATATCCACCAGTACCAGCACGGCGCCATCCACTTTCTTGTCGTGAGTCAAGTAGGGATGCACGCGCAGGGTATACCAGCGGTCTTCCTTGTCCCGCAACTCCCGTTCTTCGGCCCGCACATTGTCGATCACGTCCCGAACCAGATCTTCGAGGTGGTAGGGGATCGTTGAACGGCGTGTTGACTCCGCCGCGACCAGATTGTGCCTGATTCCACTCAAGGGCCGCCCCACATCGACGGCCAAGAGATTAAAGAGTTTTTCAGCGAGCAAGCTGAAGCGGCGGATCGTGAGATCGTGCCCGATCAACAGTATCGGAAGTCTGGTCGAGGCTTGGAGATTGGTGAGATCGGCATTGAGGCGACTCAATTCCTGATTCCGATTGGCCATCTCCTCGTTGACGGTCGTCAACTCTTCATTGGCCGATTCCAACTCTTCCTTGGAGGTTTCCAATTCTTCATTGATGCTTTGCAGTTCCTCATTGGTGGACTGGACCTCCTCATTGGAGGCTTGGAGTTCCTCGTTGGCCGCTTCGTTCTGTTCCTGGATGGATTGGAGATAGTCGCGCGTCTCGACCAGTTCGCGTTCGAGCGCGTGACTGCGTCTGGATTCTTGCTTTGTGCTCATGGAGGAGTCTTCGGCCCTTCGGACGCGACCCGCTCGGGGCGAGTGCCGTCCGACCTTGTCCGCATCCTCGAACAGAATCAAGAAGCAGCGCTCCCGGAGATTCTTCAGCGGAATGACTTCCACATTGGCTATGCGGGACGTGCCGTTCTGTTGCACCCGGACCTGTTCCTTGCGCACCGGAACATTGTCCTTCTTCGCCTTGCTGATGGCCGCGCGCAGGGGCAACATCAAGCCTTCGCGCGCCATCTTCAGCACATCCAAGCTCGCCTTGCCCGTGGGCGGCTGAAGATAGCGGCCGGTGGGCCCGCGGAATTGCAGAATCTGCATCTCGACATTGATCAAGACGCCGGGAGGCGAGAATTGATTCACCGTAACACGGTCGGCCTCGCGTTGAGCGTTGAGTTCGCGGTTCAACCCTTCATGCATCTCTTGATGCATCCCTTGCGGTTTCCCCTTCGGCAGAGGCGCCGACGACGCGTGGAGCGGCGCTGCCCCCCGTTCCCTGTTCATCGGGAGATGAAACGCCGGTGTGGGTGAAGCCTTTTTGACAAAGAGTTTGTGCTTTTTATCGATCGGCTGAAACAATTCCGTGAAGTTGCCGATGGACTCCGACGCCCCCAAAAATAAAAAGCCTTCCGGCTTCAGCGCGTAATGGAAGGTCTGCATGGCCTTCCGTTGCACGCTCGGCTCCAGATAAATTAAAAGATTGCGGCAACTGACGAGATCCATCCGCGAGAACGGCGGGTCGCTGATCACGTTCTGCCGCGCGAACACGACCATCTCGCGGAGCGGTTTGGTCACGCGGTAGCCGCCTTCTTCCTCGACAAAAAATCGCCGCAATCGTTCCGGCGAGACATCCTGCGAGAGACTTTTGGCGTACAAGCCACTGCGGGCTTTATCCAAGAGCGCCTCGTTCAAGTCGGTGGCAAACACTTGGAGCTTCCGCATGCGGGAGGCCTCTTCCGACGATTCCATAAACATCATGGCAATGGAGTAGGCTTCCTGACCGGTCGAGCAGCCGAGCACCCACACACGGACCGGATCATCGCTGCGTTGCTGAAGGAGCTTGGGAAAGACCTTCCGCTTCAGGAGCTCGAACGCGTCCAGATTGCGGAAAAAACTCGTGACGCTGATCAGCACATCGGAGTACAAGGCGTCGAGTTCTTTGCTGTGCCCCCGGAGGGAATCGGCGTACGGCTCCAACAAGGCGTATTTGCTCAACACCATGCGTCGGATGATGCGCCGCTGGATCGTGGTGGACTTGTAGAGCGAGAAGTCCACGCCGGAATGGTTGCGCAGGAGCAGGAGAATCTTTTTAAACCTGTTCGCTCCCGCACCATGCGAAACTTCGGCGCCTTTGCCCTTGACACCCGCGGTCGGCTCGCCTCGGCCACCGGACGGCAGCGGGGTGGCGTCGTCCTCGTGCGCCGTCGCGGAAGCCCGGGCGTCTTCCGAGACCGTGGAACCAGGAAATTGACCCGCGACGTAGGGATGATTCGCGATGCGGGCCAGTTCTTTGGCAATGGCATCCGGAGCAAGGACGAAATCGACGCAGCCGGCGGCAATCGCGCTGCGCGGCATCGAATCGTACTTGGCCGACTCATCCTGCGCGAAGGTGATCCCGCCCTCGGCTTTGATGGCCTCCAGCCCGGCCGTGCCGTCGCTCGCCGTGCCGGACAGGATCACGCCGATCGCTCGCTCTCGCTGGTCCTGCGCCAGCGATTCAAAAAAGGCATCAATGGAATGCTGCGGGGTACGATCTTGCCCGCGGGGGCGAAGATTCAACCGGCCGTCGGTGATGAAAAGATTCGTGTTGCGGGGAATGACATAGACGTGATTAGGCTCCACCTGTTGATTGTTCGTGACCTCATGCACCGGCATGGATGTGGTTCGTGTCAGCAGTTGCGTCAACGCGCTTTCGTGCTGCGGGTCCAGATGCTGCACGAGCACGAAGCCCAAACTCGTGTCCAGCGGGAGGGACTTGAGCAAGTGCCTGAAGGCCTCCAACCCTCCGGCGGACGCGCCGATGCCGACAATGGGGAACGGTGGACGTCGTTTACCCTTCTCGCGCTTTCCATGCCGATGATGTCGTGGGGGTTGTTTGCTCATAGCAGGCTTCTCGTTCGTACGGGAAGTTCCCCCACCTCAAGCTCGTGTGGATGTGAAGCCTGCCAGAGAGAGAGAGAGAGAGAGAGGGGAACTTTTCATTATTTTACACTGGTCGCGTTTTCGAGTGATCGTCCTGAATGCTCAGGATGTAAGCCTTGAAAGGAGGATAAACATAAGGCTTTCTACTCAATCAGTAAAGCTAGGTGAATCCCTTGCTCACGCTTACGGGGGCGGACTTTTTCAACATCCTGTTAGAGGTAGCCCTTCGTGCGCGCATCCGCCTCAATTTGTTCGGCTTCTGCTCGACGCTCGGAGTCTTTCTTCAAGACCCACGCCTCCCACGACTTGCCGTTCGCGGTATCTTCGCCGGTAAACGCGATGCTCTCGATAGACTGGTAGGGAATGCGTTGAGGACTCTGCTGACCAATGGGAAACAGCTCAAGGTAGGAATTGTCGCCGGCTACTTGACGATTGAACAGATAGCCGGTGACCGATTCACCGGACCGTAACGACAGGGTCACGTCGCCGCGGTAATCAAATGCCAGTTCGACGGCCTCGGTTATTTCGGCCATGGAAGCAGGTTTGAACACTCGGCCTTCAAGAGAACCGGGAGTGCCAACCGCGTGATTCTTGGTGTCAGTCATGTGGAGATCGTCGTTTGTAACGCGTATTTCGTGAAGCGCAGAATCACCGCGAGGTAGGCAAGAGGGTCAATTTAGCTGTCCGCGCAAATCCAGAGGCGGTACTAAACGTATCTTCCACCGCCGATGCCTCGTAGCCGCAATGCACCATGCAATCGGCGCATTTTTCATTTCGACCAGTCCCGTACTGCTCCCACTCCGTCGAGTCCATCAATTCTCGGAAGGTTGTTGTATACCCTTCTTGCAACAAATAGCAGGGCTTCTGCCATCCAAACACATTATAGGTCGGATTGCCCCATGGGGTGCATTGATATTCGCGCCGCCCCATCAGGAAATCCAAAAACAGCGGGGATTGATTGAACTGCCAACCCGGCTTGGGGCGAGCAAGGATCTTGGAGAAGAGCTCTTGAGTCCGCTCCCGCTTCAAGAAATGTTGCTGATCCGGGGCCTTTTGATAACTATACCCCGGGGAGATGGTCATACCTTCGACGCCCAGCGCCATCATGTCATCGAAAAATTTTCTGACTCGCTCAGGATTCGCGTCGTCGAACAACGTCGTATTCGTCGTCACCCGATGACCACGTTTGAGCGCCGCCTTAATGGCCTTGACCGCCACGTCATAGACTCCGTCGCGGCAGACCGCCAAATCGTGCTCGTCCTTGAGTCCGTCCATATGGATGCTGAAGGTCAGGTACTTCGAGGGCTGATACTCGTCCAGCTTCCGCTCCAAGAGGATGGCGTTTGTACAGAGATAGATGTATTTCTTCCGATCCACCAGGCCCTGGACGATCTTCGCGATTTCAGGATGAATGAGCGGCTCCCCTCCCGGGATGCTCACCATGGGCGCTCCACATTCCTCCGCCGCCGCCCAGCATTGTTCCGGCGTCAGCCGCTTGTCGAGGATATGATCGGGATACTGGATCTTTCCACAACCCGCGCAGGCCAGGTTGCACCGAAAGAGCGGCTCGAGCATCAGCACCAAAGGGTAGCGCTTCACGCCCTTCAGTTTCTGGGAGAGCACATACGTCGCCACGGTGTACATCTGGGAAATCGGAACAGCCATTCCGTTCTCCTTACTTAATCAGCTTTTGTGAAATCTGCTCTATCTGAATAACTGCTTAAGGCAACCTGCTTGAAGGCACAACAATTTTTGGGATTCTAACATCATGCATAAGGCTCGTCAATTTCGAAGAGGAACGAGGTGGCATGCATCCACTTGCCGCAGTATCAGGGTTTCTGCTACCGTCAAATTGATCTATGTCCAGCCAATCCCGGCGTCCCCAGCTGAGGTCGCTATGAGACGTGTCTCTCTCCGTTCTCGCTATCCTTTCTTGCGTTCCAACTGTTCACACGTCGGTGGACAACGATGAGGGCACGAAAAGTTCTTGGCTCAAGGAGGCCCTGATGAGGGCATTCATTCGATATAAAAATACTTCCATGTGATTGAAGCCGTTCAACTTTGTACAGAAGGAGGGCGCATCATGATCATGAAAAGCCTGGTGTTGGGAATCGCATCACTACTTCTGCTCACGTTCGGCTATTTGGGAATATCCTCCGGCGCGAAGGATGCCGGGGGCATTCCTGCTGAGAAAGTGGCGGATATGTTATATTCCGTGATTCAGTCAAACCGCACGTTTTATGCGGAGCATGTTGTAGAACGGATGCAAGCGAAAGGCGCTGCTGTAGCGTCAGAGAATTGGCGCTCCGAAAAAACTTTACCTCTGCCGGCCCAATTTCTACAGGAAACCGCTCGTCTATCGGTCAATTCGAAGGCTAAGGTCGGCTATAAACTCATCAGTCTCTGGCCCATCAACAAGCAGAACGGGTCAAAATCAGAATCTGAGCAAAGGGGTCTGATGGCAACCCAACAGAACCCGAATCGTCCGTACACTGAAGTGGTCATGAACGGAGCAGACTCCTATCTTTTGGCCATCTATGCCGACAGAGCTGTTTCGCAAGCTTGCATCGGATGCCATAACGCTCATCAGGACAGTCCGAGGCACGATTTCAAGCAGAATGACGTGATGGGCGCCATCATGATCATGATCCCACTGAACCTCTAGCGGCACGCGCAAGCGAGGTATCCGAAAGAGGACACCGGCGGTGATTATCCCGCTGCGTCAATAAAAGAGAGGCTATGCCTGAAGAGCTACCGGGTACGCACGAAGAAAGAATGAGAGCCTACTGGAGGAAAAGTACCTATCCGCAGCGATTTGACCGAACGCGGCGGCACACGCAAGCGAGGTTTGGAGGCGCCGAGCGGGTTCGAACCGCTGCATCGCAGTTTTGCAGACTGCTCCCTTACCACTTGGGTACGGCGCCTCGGAAGGCGGCATTATAGTCCCTTCTTTTTCTGGAACACAACACAAGACCAACTCACCCGTCAGTTGAATGACGGTTTCATCGCGCATCCGTCAGCGTTTTGAACACGCTCTTTGATATACGGGTTATGCCTCCCTGACCATGCGGGAAGAGCCGGTATGCATTTTTTCTGAGTTCGGGACTGGACAGTTCCAACCGCCCCTGCTGCTGAAGAGCAACCCGTACAAGATCAGCATCGCGATACCGAGATGATGGTAACTCTTCAGGACTTCCCATCTTGCCGAACCCACGACTTCATAATTCAGCACCATGGTCAGCACGACATACACCGCCAGCATCACGTATCCGGTACGGCTCAACCCGCCGCTCATTTTTGCCGCGGCAGCCACGACGACATAGGCCGCCGGTATCATCCAGACGAGATGCTGATCCCACGTGATGGGGGAGAAGAACAGAGCCAACATCAAGGTTCCCGCGCAATCCCTCGCCCACGCGGGATCTCCAGGCCCTTGGAACACTCGACTACTGGACCATGCGAACAGGCTGAGCAGACCAAGCGCGGCAACCCCGACGATTGCATTTGCAACCGGTGAGGGCAGATCCAACACGGGCTGGTAGCCGTGGTCCACTTGCCGAAGACGATGGCCCGGTGGGTACGTGACCAAGTACCGAAGCATGGTATGGCGGAGTGAGAGGTTGCCCTGTTGGAGCTCGTTTTCTTGCCGACCCTCCGCCTGCCGATCAAGCACGGATAACACCACATTCTTGGTCCATTCCGTGTGATGATCCCACCAACTCGTGGGGCCCATGTAGAGGATAGGCAGTACGATCCAAAAGACGGTCGCGAACATTGTGTATGACGCCAATCGCCACTGCCGCTTCCAAAGAAACAGCAACACAAAGAGTGCGGGAGTGAGCTTGAGTACGATACCAAGACCAATCAGCGCCGCACCCAGCCGTTCTTTCCCAGTCCATATCGCGTAGATCGCGCAAGTAAGAATGCCCAAGAGAATCAGATGCGGCCCACCGTCGTCGAGATCATTCAAGATGAATTGCAGCGTCAACGCTCCTGCGCCCACGCCGACCAATAACCGGCTCCACACACTGGAGTGTGATGGGCCGCACAGCATGCGGTGGAACAGCATGATGGTGATGACTAAGCATCCGACAGCGACGGCATACCGTAGGGCCAAGCTTGGGTTTCTCTCCAGGACGAGCAAGGGAGCAAAATAGATCCCGGTAGTCGGCAGATACATGTAGCAATAGTCGTTGGCGTAAAGATATTCGCCGGAGAGAAAGCGTCTTCCGATCTCGCGATGGATATCGATGTCACGAAAGTGAAATGACCGTCCGAAAGAAATGATGTAGCCGTGCACCACCGCCGCAATCACGAGACCGACCTTCACCAGCCTCGCAACCAGAGGCGATTTGACGAACTCACTGATCCGGTGGATGGCGGGCTTTAATTCCATAGCTCAGGGCACACATACATGACGCTGTGAAAGTACGTCAATCGTTTCTTTTTGCAAAAGGGTTCGGGTTGAACTACGTGGGTGAGAGATGTTGTGACGCGCCCGTCATCTGAGAGGCAAAACCGGGATTTCTTTTCCGAGCGTCGAGGGGTGATCCGACTGGAGCTCCAGTGATTCCCACCCGTTTGAAGGGACAGATGCTATCGCTTCACCGTTGTTTTCCGCTTCTTTTTCCTTGGCCAGCAGCTCCACTTCCTGAATCAATGTGTCCATCAATTCTTCCATCGGAACCTTTCGGACGAGCTTGCCTTTCTTGAACAAAATACCCTTGCCCTCGCCGCCGGCAATCCCGATGTCGGCCTCTTTCCCCTCTCCGATTCCATTCACGACACAGCCGAGGACCGACACATTCAACGGGGTCTTGATATGGCCGAGTTTCTTTTCCAACTCGTTCGCCATTCGGACGACATCGATCTCAACGCGCCCGCATGTCGGACACGCGATGACGTTAATGCCTCGATGGCGTAATTCAAGTGACTTAAGGATCTCAAACCCGACTTTGACTTCGTCGACGGGGTCCGCCGCCAACGACACACGCAATGTGTCCCCGATTCCCTGCGAAAGCAAGTACCCAAGGCCGATCGAAGACTTTACCGCTCCGGTCATAGCCGTCCCTGCTTCTGTAATCCCGATGTGAAGCGGATAATCGGACTGATGGGCGAAGAGCCAATAGGCATCTATGGCATGATGCACATCCGAGGCTTTGAGCGACACCTTCATGTTGGTAAAGCCTACGTCTTCGAGCGCATGCACGGCATTGAGCGCCGACTCGGCCAGCGCCTCGGGGGAAGGCCATCCGTACTTCTCCAACAACGGTCGTTCGAGCGACCCGCCGTTGACGCCGACCCGCAGCGGAATCCCTCGCTCATTCACGGCCCTAATGACTTCTTCCACTTTCCACCACGCGCCGATGTTGCCGGGATTGATGCGGACACAATCGACGATCTGCGCAGCCTTCAGGGCAAGCCGATGATCAAAGTGAATATCGGCGATCAGCGGTACCGTCATCGCCGATTTGATGTGCGGGAGGGCCCGGGCGGCCTCATCGTCCGGAACGGCCACACGGATGAGTTCGCAGCCGGCGGCTTCAAGCTGATGAATCTGTGCGACCGTCGCCGCCACATCGCGTGTGTCCGTCGAACACATAGATTGCACGGACACCGGAGCATCACCACCGACCTTCACCTTACCGAGCGAAATTTGACGTGTTTTTCGCCTTGAAATATGCATGGTCTGAAACCGCTTAGCCCTTACTCCTTACTGTTACTTTTCGCGTTTCGTTTCTGCATCAGCTCCCCTGTTCGTCTCCATGAGGATGGCCGACCAGCGCCGCACCAGTAAACGACGATTGTACGCCAGGTGCTTTGCCGATCAATTCCTTCACGCTTTGATAGATCCCTTCCGCCGTCAAACCATACCGTTCCCGCAACAGATCCTGTGGCCCCTGCTCGATGTACCAATCGGGCAGGCCCAGGACCTTCGTCTTCACCTCCGTCACCCCGGCCTCCGAAAGGGTTTCGAGCACGGCTGAGCCAAACCCACCGATCTTGCAGCCTTCCTCCACCGTCACAACATAGCGCACCCGCTTCGCGACATCGACAATCAGTTGGTGATCGAGCGGCTTGACGAATCGTCCATTCACGACCGCTGTGGACACGCCTTCGTCATTGAGCCGTTCGGCTGCTTCAACAGCTTGCCATACCGAGACACCGATCGCAACGATGGCCACATCCGTCCCATTTTTGAGAAGCTCGCCTTTTCCCACCGGCAAGATTTGTGGAACCGGGTCCATTTTCACGCCGAGACTCACCCCGCGCGGATATCGCACCGAAATCGGCCCGTTAAATTCCAAGCAGGTTTTCATCATATGCTGCAGCTCATTTTCATCTTTGGGAGCCATGACGACCATATTGGGAACGTGCCGCAAATAGGCATAATCGAAGGCCCCATGATGCGTCGTCCCGTCCTCCGCGACAAGTCCTCCTCGATCGATGCAGAAGGCCACCGGAAGATTCTGAGTGGCGACATCATGCACGACTTGATCATAGGCCCGCTGGAGGAAGGTCGCATACATCGCCACGACCGGTTTCATGCCCTGCGCGGCAAGCCCCGCCGCAAACGTCACCGCATGCTGCTCGGCGATGCCGACGTCGTAGAGACGATCCGGAAATTCTTTTTCGAATGCCGTCAGCCCCGTACCTTCGCACATGGCAGCCGTGATGGCCACAACGCGCTTGTCCTCGCGGGCCAATTTGACGAGCGCCTCCATGGCGATCGACGTGTAGGAAGGGCGCGCGGCTTTCTTGGCCGGTGCGCCGGTCGACCGAACGAACGGAGGGCACGCATGGAACCAGACCGGATTTTTCATGGCCGGTTCGTAGCCGAGCCCCTTCTTCGTGATGACATGAAGCAGGACCGGCCCTTTCATCTTCAACACATTCTCAATCGTCGGAAGGAGATGCTCAAAGTTGTGGCCGTCGATGGGCCCGCTGTACTGAAATCCCAGTTCTTCAAAGAGCAATCCCGGCAGAATCACACCTTTGGCGAGCTCTTCCGCTCGGCGGGCGAGCTTCTGCATGTCGGAACCGATATGAGGAATCTTGCCCAATAGCTGACCGGTCTCTTCACGCACTTTTCCGTAGAACTCACCCGTGATGGTCCGACTCAGATAGGCGGAAATAGCCCCGACGTTTTTCGAGATCGACATTTGGTTGTCGTTCAAAATCACGAGAAAATCTTTTCCGAGCCCTCCGGCATGATGCAGTCCTTCCAACGTCATCCCCGCCGTCATGGCGCCGTCACCGACGACACAGACGACCTTATGCTTTTGCTTCAACTGTTCTCTGGCTTCGACCATACCGAAGGCAGCCGATACACCGGTCCCCGCATGGCCGGCGTTGAATGTATCGTACGCACTCTCTTCCCGTTTACAAAATCCGCTCAATCCGCCGTACTGGCGAAGCGTGTGGAACTGTTCACGTCGACCAGTGAGGAGCTTGTGCGTGTAGGACTGATTGCTGGTGTCCCAGACGATTTTATCGGTCGGTGTATCTAGGAGATACTGCAGGGCGACTGTGAGCTCGACGACGCCTAAATTCGAGGCCAGGTGTCCGCCCACATTCGAAACCGCTCCGATAATCTGTTCACGAATCTCCCGGCACAATGCGGGAAATTTATCGGGAGCCAACCGCTTCAGATCGGCAGGACTATGGATCATCTTGAGTATGGACATAGATGGTCTCCTTCGTTCGCCCAACCCGTACCGTTCGCTTGGGTTCCAAATTTTGGTGGAGTCTCACACAAGAACCATATGAAGTCAAGCACTTATGAAACATGCCCTGGTGGGCTGCCTCTCTCCTGGGCCTCGTGATGAAGCGTCAAGATTGTCACTTAGTGTGGATGCCATATAGTTCGGTTAGTAAGGAAAGTCCAGCCCGGCAAAAATCGCTCCCCCTTCTTTACTGAACCCATAGTCGATCCGCCCTACGACATTGGGACGGATGATCCCTCGAAATCCGATACCCGGCGTAATGCGATAGTCCTTGAATTTCACACCCATAAAAGAGTTGAAAACCTGTCCGGTATCGATGAACGGCGTGAGCTCAAAATCCGCCATGACCCCGGCCAGGCGCGTTCGCAGTATATGAATGCGTTCCTCAATACTGAAGGCGATCAGTTGCTTGTCGATATATCGGTCCACCCCAAAGCCGCGCAGACTGTTCTGCCCGCCCAACGAGCTCTGCTCATAAAACGGAACGTCCGAGCCGAGTGTGGCTTGCAATTCGCCGTGAACCACCAAAATCGCCCGCTTGGATTCACTCGCAAGCATCTTTGTGATCTGGAGACCATACCGGGAATATAGAGGATCTACGCCTTTATGAAAATTGAAATTGAGCTCCGCATAGGCCGTGATCGCCATCCCATCAGTCGGAGTCACCAAGTTATTCCGCGTATCATAATGAAAGGCAATCCGCTGACCGAGTATCGTCGCCCCGTCCATACCAGGAGCTTCCGGAAAAACATCTCGAGAAAACGGAAAAACTGTCGCTGCTCCCGGCTGAATCTGTTGCATAATTCGTAGCCGCTGACTCACGGCAATCTGCGTCACTTCATTGGCATACACACCAAATCTCCAATTGACCCGCGTCTCGGATGCCGTGTAGTTCGTCTGTTCACTTTTTGGGGTCGTCGGACCTAGCCCATAAAACCGCATGGTGGCATTCTTGAAATTCATGGCACTGAACTCGATACTATACCGACCATTGCTGAAACCGGGGTCGACATAGCTCAACAGGAATTTATGTTCGATCTTCTCTGACCAGGACGCAAGGGCTTTGAGTTGTTTCCCACCTGGTTCATAACGGAACAGATTGATTGTTCCGCGAGCGCCCACGTATGAGTTATGAATCAGCATTGGAGCGAGTAAGTACTTAAGATCCCCGTCCGGTCCGGTGATGAGGGCCGGCACGATCAGCCCGAAATCGTTGCCGTCGTTTTTGCTCGTACTGATGGCGGGGATAGGAAAGAGTTTCACTTCCGCCTGAGCCTGATCTGGAAGCACAGGACAGAGAGCGCCGATCAACACAAGAATAAGGCTGACCGCAAGGCTACGCATACAGGCGCTCATGATCCGGTAAATGCCGTTATGGCGCCTTGAGCTTGTCGGTTTTTTTGCGAAGCTGATCGACGAGATCCGAATAGGATGAGGCACGAAGAATCTTCGTAAACTGCCCCCGATAGTTGTTCACCAAGCTGACCCCGTCTACGACGACGTCATAGACCCGCCAATCATCCGCCTTATTGATCAAGCGATAATCAAGCGGGATCTCCGTCTTTCCTGAAAGCACTTTGGTTCTGACTTCCGCATACTCCTTCTCCGTTCGTTCATGTAAATACTGCACGCCTTGCCCGGAATAGGTCTCGATCTTGTCCGCATATGAATTGGTCAACAACGTCCGAAAGAGGTCGACAAATTCCTGTTTCTGCTGATCAGTCAGCTGGTTCCAGGGAGCCCCAAGCGCCCGTCTGGACATTTCCGTATAGTCAAATCGAGCCGCCACCACTTTCTCCAGCAGGTGCCGGCGTTCCTCGGCTTTCTCCGGTTGCTTGAGTTCCTTTTCCCGTACGATGCGGAGCACCTCGTCGATCGTCGTCTTCATGGAGTCGGTAGGAGGCCCCGCATACCCGGGTACCGCCACTCCAATGCAGATGACTATCATGAGCACCGTAAACCATGAGCCGACGCCTCTTCGGCCAGTCCAAATATTCCTCATCGTTATCATCACGCCTCTCTCTCCTCCACCAATCCCATTGATCTTCCCGTCACATCCGACAGACCGGACCGGTTAATTGATCTTCCCGTGGACGTACTGACTCACCAACTCCTCAAGATCAAGGCCTGATTCAGTATCACGAATGGTGTCGCCCGGCTTCAGGGAATCTCCCCCCCCACCAGGCGAGAGCGCAAGATATTTTTCTCCGATGATCCCTCGAGTCTTGATCGAAGCGATGGTATCCGAATAGAGTTTCGTCCCATTTTTGACCGCCAGCTTCACCATCGCCCGATCCTCGTTCAGACTGATCGTCTTGACTCGGCCCACCTCGACACCGGCGACTTCCACAGCCGCTCCGGCTTTCAGCCCTGTGGCTGAATTGAACAGAGCATCCACTTCGTAGACATCTCCACCGATGAGTTCCAACTTACCGAGCTTGATCGAGAGATAGCCTAAACAGACAACCCCAACCAGCACGAATACACCGACAATTAGTTCGAGCTTGCTTTTCTCCATCATGGACTCCTCTACCCTCCGGAGGATGCCGTACTCAGCGATACCGTACCCCCGACTGTGATGAATTCCCTGATTTCAGGATCGGTTGTCCGTTGAAATTCAGCCGGCTCCGCCATTGCGGCTATTTTCCCCCGTTTCAATATCGCGACATAATCTGAAATCCAGAATATCTCCGGTATCTCATGGCTCACCATCACGGCGGTAAACCCGAACTTTCGCTGCATGCTCGTAATAAGATCGTGAATCGATTTAGCCATGAGCGGATCGAGACCCGTCGTGGGTTCGTCGAAGAGAATAATCTCCGGTTGCATCACCAACGCGCGCGCGAGGCCGGCGCGTTTCCGCATACCCCCGCTGAGTTCCGCTGGGAACTTGTGCCCCATCCCGTCCAGGCCCACTTGATCCAACTTCTCTTCGACACGGCTGGTCACATCCTGACCTTTCATTCGTAGTCTTTCTCTGAGCGGAAACGCCACGTTTTCGAAGACAGTCAGTGAATCGAACAGCGCCGCCCCTTGAAACAACATCGCGAACCGCTTGCGCACTTCGTTGAGTGCATGGCCGTGGAGCCGAGAAATCTCCACTCCATCGACCCACACTTGTCCGGAATCAGGTTGGAGGAGTCCGATCATATGCTTCAACAGCACACTCTTGCCCTCACCGCTTCGACCGATGATCGTCGTGAGCTTTCCTTCAGGGACGATGAGATCAATGCCCTGCAAAACCGGCTGACCTCCAAACGTCTTCGTCACACCCACAAGCTTCAGCATGATTACAACAATAATGACGTCAGAAAATAGTCCCAGATGAGAATCAAGACCGATGACAACACGACCGCCTCTGTCGTGGCGGTCCCGAGCCCTTCGGCACTCATCTTGGTGTAAAAGCCTTTATAGCAACAGACCCAGCTCACGATCAGACCAAAACTGATGGATTTGAGAATGCCGCCGTAGACGTCTTTCCACTCGACCGCGGCCTCGATGGAATTCCAGTACGAACCGGCGTTGACGCCGAGCAGATCCACTCCAACAAGGTGACCTCCGTAGATTCCCACCACGTCGAAGATCGCGACCAACAGAGGGACGCCGATCAACCCCGCCAAAAGTTTCGGCGCAATCAGGTATTGGAGCGGATTGATGGCCATGGTATCGAGCGCGTCGATCTGTTCCGTGATCCGCATGATGCCGATCTCCGCCGTGATAGCGGAACCGGCGCGCGCCGTCACCATGAGCGCAGCCAACACCGGCCCCAATTCGCGAATCATGCTGAGCGCCACCGCTGAGCCTAACAACCCTTCAGACCCGAACTTTCGCAGCGTATAGTAGCCTTGCAACGCCAGCACCATCCCGGTAAATGCCGCCGTCAGCACGACAACAAACGTCGACTTGTAGCCGATGAAGTGGAGTTGCTTGACGATTTGCATGCCCCGCAACGGCGGGCGTGCCAACCAGGCGAAGGACGCGACCACGAAGATCAGCATCCGGCCCATTTCCGCCACATAGGTAAGAGCCCATCGGCCCACGCGTTCGAGTAGCGTCATGGTCAAGTCGGCGAGAACTCCTTTTTATGTTGCTCAGTCGCCATCGCCACCGCATAGCTCCGGAAAAAGCCCGTCAAGGCCTCCGCTGCGACCAGACTCTGTCGACGAAGCCGGCCAAGCCCCAAAATGCATGAAGGAGCGGCCAATACGGCACCGATACCTTTGAGCCACCCAGTGGGCCTGAGAAACAGATTGAAGTCAAGCGGAAGATCTTCGTTCAGAAGGTCCGAAACAGATCGGATGATCACAAAAGGGACCCGCGCCCGTTGCGCTTGTGCAGCCAAGGCTGAACTTTCCATATCGAGGCCGATGGCCTGAGTGCTCAGCGAAAACCTTCGCTTTTCTTGGGCACTGCCGATGACTCGGTCGGTCGAGACAAATCGCCCGATATGCTTAGGGGGCACCAGACTCGCGACCCACGTCAGGACGAAATCCCGCTCATCACCCGGTACATCGAGAACCTCCGACGGCTCGTCGCTACACGCTCCTTGATGCACCACTTCACGGCCTACCAAGAGTGTCCCAATATCCGCCGCGTTGAGCGCACAGGCAAACCCCGTCGACACGATGAGGCTGAACGACTGGTTGTCGAGCAGGTGGGCGGCGTTTCTCCCCGCTTTTTCAAGACCGACGCCTGTTTGAGCAAGCCAATATTCCCTATTGCCTATGAGATGCACGAAAACCGGGAGACGACCAATCCGACGTTCAATGTCGGGAGAGAATGCCGACCGTACCGCACGCATTTCCCATGGGGTGGCGGCAAAAATGGCGATCCGTTTAGGCGGCACAGTACCAGATGAGCACGGGGAAAGAGAACCGGCGTGGGTCAATGCTCGGACCGATACAAATCAGTTCCTTGAACGTGATGACGAAGTTCGTCGGCCCGCATCTTCCCGCGGGAACGAAGGTTACGATACATCGCTAGAGCCCACAGCGGGAAATACTGGCAGTACCAATGATACCGAAGATAAAACACGCGCGGAAATCCTGTACCGGTATGAGCAATTTCTTCCCATGATCCATCCCTCATTTGACGGCGAAGGAGGAATTGCACTCCCCGCGCGACACTGAAGGAATCAATCGCTCCCGCCGACATCAGCGCCATCAATGCCCATGCTGTTTGTGAGGGCGTGCTCTCCCCTTCCCCGTGATGCTCCTGATCGTCCCTATAAGAGAGACAGGATTCACCCCACCCACCGTCAGAATTCTGTTTCGATTCCAGCCAGGCAACCGCCCGGCGAATAGAAGGTGTCGAGAGATCTTCACCGATAGCCCTGAGTCCGGCTAAGACCGACCAAGTCCCGTAAATGTAATTGACCCCCCAGCGTCCGTACCAACTACCGTCTTCCTCCTGCTCTTTCTTCAGAAAAGCCAAGGCTGGTCCGGCGGCTGGATGAGCCTTGTCATATCCTAATGCGCCGAGCATCTCCAGGCATCGCCCAGCCAGATCGGAGGTACTGGGGTCCAAGAGCGCTTTGTGATCGGCAAAGGGAATATAGTTGAAGACGATTCGGTTGTTGTCCTTATCATAGGCGCCCCAGCCGCCGTCCGATCCCTGCATCGCCAAGACCCATCGCATCCCGCGACAAATGGACTCGTTCAGCTCGCCCTCCCGACCTGGGATCTTCAATTTGGAGAGCGCCATGATGACCACGGCAGAATCGTCAACATCCGGATACAATTCGTTCTCAAACTGAAAATACCACCCACCCGGTTCCGCATTCGACGAGGAGATAATCCAGTCACCCACAGTCTTGGTTTGCCTGGACATGAGATACCGGCCCGCCTTTTGGAGTGCAGGATGATCCTGCGGCACCCCCGCTTCAACCAGAGCGTTCGCGAGCAATGCCGTGTCCCAAATCGGAGAAAAACAGGGCTGGAGATGGAGAGTGGGAACAACCTCACCGTCGACCATCGCGGAATCGTAGACTTCCAACTCTTCGATCTCGCGAAGCGCCTTGACGACCAGAGGGTCATCAGCGCCGTACCCTAAGCATTCAAGCGCCATAATGGAGTTGGCCATCGCCGGATAAATGGCGCCGAGCCCCCCGGACCCTTTGAGATGATCCACCATCCAGCAGGCTGCTCTATGCAACGCTTTTTCTCGCAACACCCGCATGGGCATCCGGTCATACAATTTCAACATCGCATCCAGTGCCACGAAGAAGTTATGCGGGGTAAACCATGCCTGATCCTTATTGAATGGAGGGTATTTCCAATAACGAACCTCCGCGCGCGGGATCGGGTACAACTCGTCGATACCTTGTTCGCGTGGAATCCGGCAGACCGGGCGGTGCGCGAATACGATGAGCAAAGGAATCAGCACGGCCCGAGACCAATACGAAATCGCATAAATACTGAAGTAGAACTTCTTCGGCAACAACATCAGTTCGACGGGCATATGGGGAACGCCTTCCCAATCGTACTGGTCGAACAAGGCCAGCGTGATTTTCGTAAACACGTTGGCTTGCAGGACGCCGCCCATCGCCAAGATCCGTTCTTTGGCTCGAACCATACAGGGTTCATCCGCCGACACACCGCTTAATTTGAGCGCAAAATATGCCTTGACCGACGCGCTGATCTCCGTCGGGCCACCGTAATAGATCGGCCATCCGCCGTCGGGGAGTTGCATCATTTTGAGGTATCGGACAGCCTTTACCTCTCGATCAGGATCAACACGATCGAGAAACCGTCGTAGCATCACGTATTCGGAGGTCAGACTGGTGTCTGCTTCCAGCTCGGCGACCCAGTACCCTTCGGCATGTTGACGGCTGAAAAACCACGATTGACTCCGCCTGATTGCGTCATCGACTGCATCCGGTTGACTGACGGCATGGCCGATGGGCCGGCGAGCAACAGAAGAATCCAACGAAGGCAGAACAACCGGTTTGTCCGAAACCAACCGAAGCGGAGCAATAGGGGTAAACTCCGTAGCTGGATCGAATCGCCCCTGAACGGTCGAGAGCAGGCTGTCAGAGAGGCGGTTGAATAACGCCTTTATGATGTTCATGAATGGTTAGAAATCAAAATAGACAACTGCGGCAGGCGAAAGACCGACATCTTACAATGGTCTCCCTTCGTAAACCTTTCCCAACACTCCCTCGGATATATGGAAGGCTTATAACAAACGATTGGTAGCGAGTCAAGCGAAGGAGCTGAGAAGTACCTGAAGTATCTATATTTTTTATCGGTGTAGGCAATCGAGAACACTACTTCGACAGCATTCGTAGCCGGACGATGCAGCGCCAATCTCCGCTGTCGATCACCCATTGATTGAGCCAAGGCCGTCAACCACCTGCCTCTGTACTTTCCTGGTATTTCAATGTCTCGGTTCGATGCTTCATCCAAAACTCAGAATAGGGGGTTATTGGGTGATATCTGTGCGGCGCGACGGGGGTTGCCCACATCCTGGTGATGGAATTGTTGTCGAGAAGGTCGCCCTAAGATATGATCATGAACATCTGCACCATCTTGCTTGCGCAGCCTACCTCATCCCGGCGATCCTCTGGCTCAGAGGATGAACATCCATCCTTCAATTTTGGGGATTCCTTACGAGGGCCTAAGGATGAACAGGTTCACGCTTCCATTATTGCTGCTGGTCATCGTCATGACGCTCACCTCCTGTTCGGTGATCAAGACAACCTTCTCGGTGATCAAGACGACGTACAAGACCATCAAGGGGGCGGTCAAAGGCACGGTATGGGTTGTTCGAGGAACCTATCAACTTACCAAGGAGACCACCAGACTCGTGTATCACATAGGTAAGTTTACCTTTGAGGTCGTCCGCGCTCCATTGGACTATCCGTTGACGAGGGACGACATCCAGACCATCGATGGGCTTCCGGTGAAGGAGGCGATTCGCCAGGGCCGGGTGAAAAACGCCCCTTATACCGTCAAGGGCCATCATTATGTGCCGATGACGGTCTCCGGCGCACAGACCTACGCAGAAACGGGCTTGGCCTCTTGGTATGGGGAAGAAACCAGGCGGCAGCCAGGAGGCTCCATGACGGCCAACGGCGAACTATTCAACCCCAACGCGTTGACGGCAGCCCATAAGTATCTACCGCTTCCCATTCACGTGCAGGTGACAAACCTAGAAAACGGAAGGTCGATTATTGTCCGAGTGAATGATCGCGGCCCCTTTCCCAGTCAGAACAACCCAGATTCTGGGAAGAGGATCATCGACCTCAGCCGGGGAGCAGCCGAACAGCTTGGGTTTGTCGAGCAAGGCATCGCCCAAGTCCGGGTGGAAACGATACAGCTGGAATCAGGATAATGGAAGTTGGAGGACCGCTCATCAGGACTATGACATGAGAGACGAATCGAGTCGGGGGATCTTTGCGTTTGTTGATGGGTCCTACAATCGCACGCAGCTTCATCAGAGATTTGACAGGGAACAAGTTACCGCATCAAGAAAATAATGAGAGCGATGAAACTCCACAACGTGACCGACAGACGCACTCCATTGACAATGCCTCTGGCAGGCCCCAACGGATCATCGTCCCGCTCCTCCTGACACTTGTCCCGCGTCACCCGCAACCGCCCCTCCTCCGCTTTGCTGGTGGGCATGAGCAGCGCTTCCAGGGTCACTCGCGCAAGGGTGAGATTGGCGATCGATTGTGGATGTGATTGTCTATCAGGGGTTTGCGAACGCGCCATGATCGCTCCTCATTAATGCAGGCTGTGAAGCGGTCTTACACTCTTGTAGAGCAATTACGATACCGTGGGTCATTCGATTCTCAAAACAAAACCACCTTTCCAGACCGCATATTTCCCGATTGGGAGCAAATGGGACGGGGCACAAGTCATTGATGAATATCGCTTCCTTTTTCTAGGAACATCCACACTCCATTTAAGAGAGGAGCAGATCGCTGCTCTACCTAGCAGCTCGCTCCCAACCATTGGAACATTTGCGGCATGGAATCGGGCCACTTTTGCACAGTAATGGATCAATCTGCCTACACAAAAGTTTGTGTGCACGGCCTGCAATCAGTTGTTTGCAAGTACTTATGTGTACCACTGAAGAACATCGCTTCCCATGGTCCACCGCTGATTCACTATGCTGATTTTTAGTCTCCTAGATGATCCCCAGACATCTTGACTCGACTTCGGTCCCTATGCTTTGCTTGTGCGCCTCCTTGCTGTGCGGGGCCTCGGCCCGGTGAGTTTGGTCATCCGAAAGGTTGAATACGGCAACCACAATAAAGAAAGCTGCTGACACCTTATCGCCCATTCTAGGAAACCTCCTAGTTGTCATTTATCTATCCGAAAGTCTCGTTCGCTGGAGAGAGGAGGGGAAAACTATGTCGCGCTTCCCCAAGAAATTCGCGTCCATTCTGTGCATGATCGTCTGCCTTCTCTTACTCGTCGGACTGTTGTCACAGATGTTGAAGTTCTATCTCTTCAGTGGATACGAAGCCTCAAAGCGGTTCGAGCCACTGCTAAAACTCGTGGATCTGAACAGGGAGAACAACTTACCTACCTGGTATTCCTCGACTGCGCTCTTCGTTAATTCTGTTTTTGTGGGACTCATCGGTTGGGTGAAGCGCCATGAGGGTGCGCCATATGCCAAGCACTGGCTTGGGTTGGCGGGAATTTTTCTCCTTCTCTCGGCAGATGAGGCGGCCAGTATTCATGAGCTGACCTCCGGAACCGCTGTAAGGCTGCTCGAGCGGGTGGACCTCATGTCCGACTATTTTTATTATGGGTGGGTCATATTCGGCATCGTGGCAGTCATGATTGTCGGTGTTTTGTATCTCCAATTTCTTATGGATTTGCCCAAGGAGACCAGATTATGGTTTCTCTTCGCCGGCTTCCTGTATGTCGGAGGAGCCATTAGACCTCTTGCATAACCTCATTTTCAGGATTCCCTCGCCGTCCCAACTGTGATTCCATACCTCGCCAGTCAAGGGAGGACCGTCATGGAGATGCAGGGAGGGGAAGGAATGCCGGA
>Ga0134128_10000903_pt1 | contig 40277 bp, 49 predicted proteins | sample KB31754_FD_96462 | JGI IMG/M metagenome (GOLD analysis project Ga0134128, IMG submission 96462) | Terrestrial soil microbial communities with excess Nitrogen fertilizer from Kellogg Biological Station, Michigan, USA - KB3-175-4 | ecosystem: Environmental > Terrestrial > Soil > Unclassified ...
GGCGCGGTGACGCCCGAGCCGCCCTTCGGCTGCAAGAAAATCTCGTAGCTCGAACTGCTCGAAAAGTTCGTCGCGCCAGCACCAGCAAAGGTCACGTCGACGGGTGCACCGCTCGTAATCGTAACGGTGCCCTTCTTGGTGCGAAGCGGTTGCGTTGGATTTAGGAAGCCGCCGTTGTCCTGATCTTCTTCCATTGTGCCCGGGGGAACACCGGAGTTCAGCGTCGAGCCGGGGAGCAAGGTTGAGCCGAGGAGCGACACGCCGCCCTGGGCGAGTTGCACAAGCTCGCATTGCAACTGCGTTGCCGAGTTCTGCCCGGTGACCAGGAAATACGCGCCCTTGCCGTGCACGCGACCCGTCAAAAGCCCGTAAGTTCCTTGCGTGAATTGCCCGGTGCTCGAACAGTCGATCGTGAATGAACCGCCGATATTCGCCGGGACGTTCGTTACAGTCGTCGAGCACACGACGGGCGCGATTCCGGCCGGTACAACCAACGCCCCGATGGGCATGGTGCCGCTGCCATTGATCGCCGTATTGAGGTTTTCGACTGTTAGCGTATTGGCGTTCGGGTCAACTCCACCGGATACGATCTGCGCAATGAAGCCGTTGTCTGAGTGCGGGCCGACGATGTAGGCAATATCGAGTTCGTTCCAAACCGACGTATCGTTCACGTCGATCGTGACCTGCGAACCCTCGGCCGGAACCGCCGTCGAGGAGGTCGTCACCGTAAACGAGTTCGGGTTCATGTACGGGAACTGCACTTCGATGTCGCTGTCAGTCAGATTGGCAGCGTCGACCGCGACAAAGACGTAGGCAAAGAGTTCCCACCCGCTCGGAATCGACGGGTTCCCGCCGCCATCCGGCCCCGTGACGTACTGAAACGCCAGGCCAGGGATGACGACCGGGATATTCTCGACGGGCTGCGAGCCGCCAGGCTGTTGCACCTTACGCGGCGTCGTCGAAACCTGCGTCGCATTGGGCTGGCACACGATCGCGTCTTTGCGCGTTACGCTGCCCGTGTTGCCCGTAATCGTAAAGACCGAAGGCGAAATCGACGCGCACAGTTGCGCCTGCACCAGCGCCCATTGGGGATGGTTCGCGTCCGCTCCACCGATCGACACCGAGAGGCTCCCGCTCGCGGGGCTGGCCGCCACCGGCTGAATCGGGGGAAGCGCATCCGTTACACCCTGCTGCAGAGAGAGCGCAATGCTCGACATACTCTGCAAGAACGAAACGAGCTGGTTCCAATCGACGAACCCGACCTGCGTACCCTCAATCGGTTGGAGAATCTGCGGCGCCTTAATCTGCACGGTTTCTCCCTATGAGGTCGCAAGGAACGAGGTGAGGTAGATTGGTTTTGAGCCGCCCGCTTTGATGAAATCAACTAGCGCACCCAAGCGCGGGTCGGGCGGAGTCGTCGAGGCATTCCAGGCGTCAATGTCGACCAAGAACGAGTCGTAGTCGATGAAGCCGTAGTCGAGATACCACGCATCGAGATCGGGCAGCGCGAAGCCAAGCTGAATGACGAACGAGCCGTCGTCGTTGCGCGGGTTGATGTTATAGAGATTGGCGAGGTCGGGGCGCGACTGCCGGTCCCAAACGAGAATGTAGGGCAGCGAGCCGCCACCGGCCGTTATGAGGTCGAACGCACCAACGGGCGAATCGAAGGCTCCTACGTCCGCATCGAACGCCACCAGGCCGCCGCTACTGAGCAACTGCGCGGTGTAGAACGCGACAACGATTGCTTGCAACGAGGCAAGGGTCGTTTTCGGGTTGGCGAGCGCTGCGACGATCCGGTTCTTGAACGAAATGTCGCCCTCGCCGGTATAGCGAGGCACCCACTGTCCCAAGAAGTCGTAAGCCCAGGTGTCGACGTCCGAACCGGCCGAGGACTGCAAGCGCGCGACTTGAAGCCGCTGCTGCGTCGACGTGCCGAGGTTCTGCATGACCGCGGCCATCGACTTGGCCGTAGCCCACGCAACGCCGCCGCCAGGCTGAAGATACTGATCGCCCCACCAAGCGAAGCCCTTGGGCAAAAGGGTGCCCGCGATGAGCGAGGCCCAATTCGTTGTGGTGAGCGCGGAATACGGCGAACGATACGGCGAACAGACGACCTGGGTCGGGTTGTTGCCGTCGCCGGTGAAGGCTTGCGCGCCGGCCGGGGCTTGGCGTCCGGTGAAGAACGCGAGATAGTCCTGGCCCTGCGTAGCAACGAGGTTCGGGCACAAGCCGCCGGCTCGCGTCCAATCCGTGCCGATAAGGTTCGCGGTGGTCGGCGGTACGCCAGCCGGAAAGAGCTTGACTTGGATGCCCGCCGCGGCCGGGTTGCCTAGCTCGTCTTGAAAGAGCAAACCCATTGGCTAACCCACCGTAAATTCGCCCGCCACGAATTGAGAGCCGAAGGCGGCCGACAAATCGACGGCAGACGAGTTGAGGGTCAGACCGGTCGCGTCGAAGATGCACGGCACGCCGTTGATCGTCGCCCCAAGCAACGCCGCATAGCACCGTGCGATTGAGCAGATCGTTGGTGAAGTATCGACGTTGAGGCCAATCGCATCCACGAAGGTTTGGAAGGCCGCTTGTGCGGCTGCGAGTACCGCGTCAGGCTGGTTGACGAACTGTGCAGTAGGGACAAGGGTAGTCGCCGCACCGGCTACCGGAATCGTCGTCGGGCCGAGGACTTGATACGAGATGCCGGCGGAGCGCACGGCTTCAATAGCGCCCTCGGCTTCGAGGATGAGGCCGCTTGGTGCGGCCGCGCCGGTGTTGCCCTCGTTGACGATGAACGTGAAGTACGCATCGTGCTCGGTGAGATCGAGGTCCACCCGATCGCCGAAGGAATAGATGATGCCGACCTGTTCGGCCAGCACCGCCGCAACGATGGCGTTGCGTGTTCCCGCGCGCCCGCTCGAGACTTCGATCGTAAAGCGGGTCTTGAAGGCCGCATCGCTTTCGGCAGCTTGGGCCGAGTTGAACGTGTCGGCGTTGGTGATTGAAGAAACCGAGGGCGGGATTGGACCACCGATGCCGGTGGCCGTGAAGGTCGTACCGGCCAGGACGTTGCCGGCGATTCCCGGCGTGAGGCAGACCACCGGAACGTCGACGCTCGACTGTCCCGCTGGAATGTCGTAGCCGCCCGTGGACGGGTCGTAGCCCGCGCCGCCGGATTGGATTTGAAACTGTACATTGAGGGGGGTCGCCAGGATGGCACCGGCTGGAATGGTGATCTGCTGCGACACGGGCGAAGGGGTGGAGCAGGTAACGACGCCGTTTGCTTCGCTGGCTCCCAGGCGCGTGACGCCAAACGGAGCGCAGAACGAGTCGAGGTCGGGGTTGGGCTGGCCGTTCGGGAGCGCCGGAATCGTCGCCATCCGCTCGATCGCGATGATGTAGAGGATCTCGTTTTGGATGAGGGTGCCGCCGAAGGCTCCGGCCTGGAAGTACCCGCCCATCGCTGAGCCGGCGTCCGTATTGGGCGCCTTGACGCCGTTGGTGCCCGCCAGGGAGGCGAACTCGGTCGCCATGAGCTGCGCGAGATCGGCCTGGCTGAGCGGCGTAAAAGCGGCCACAGACCCCTCCAAAGAAAAGTGCAGGTGACCCCTCGCGCTAGGCGCTTGAGTCTGTTAAGATGCGGACGATGATCTACAGGCGCCGGGTGAGCGGATGGGCTGCGCCGTTCGTGGACGACTACGAGGACGACGAGCCGATAAACGTCACGCCCCATCGGCTGCGACGCGAACCGCGCGTTAAGGGCGACCGATGGCTACGCGAGCGGATTGATGCGTTTCACGACGAGCAGGCCGCGAAGGCCAAGCGGCTTTCACGATACGCCCTCATGGGCTTCGGTTTGTCCGTGCCGCTGTTTTGGTTTACGTTCTCAACGCTGCCAGGGCCGCACGTTCTCGCCTATCTCGCGGGGTCGCTAAGCGGTGGGCTGGCGCTGTTCGCAGCTTTCAAGAGCAAGATCGCGCGCGACTGTAGCCGCGCCGAACCCTAAGTCGGCAACACGAACGACACCGTATTCCCCTGAACGGTTTGCGCCGTAATCTGCACCCTTACGGTGCTCGTATTCACCAGCGTTACCGTGACCACGGGAGCCGGGTTCTGCACGATGGTCGGGTCCTTCGCCAACGCATTGAGGATTCGCGCCTGCAAGTCGGCGATGAACGTCTGCGTGACGTTCTGATCCACCAGCGCCGGTTCGCTCGCCCCATAGTCAGGGTGGAACAGGTCGCCCGGTGACGACACCGGATTGCCAGCGGAATCGGTAAGTCTCGCGTTCGTCGTCAGTAGCCGCGTGAGGCGCTGAATCGTCGCAATAGCCGACTGCGACGTATCGACGGCAAGGATGAAGTCGCCATTGTCGGCCTGCATGAAGTCGCCGCCCGGTGCCAGGAATATCTCGGTCGCGCTCATGGTGCTCCCTTACGACCCGGCAGAGATGCGAACGACGGTCGAACCATTCGGAACGTCGAGGTCGGCAACCGATGAGGTAATGTCCTCGAACGAAAGCGACGGCAACCCGGCTTGAATACCAGCGAGCCATTCCGTCGCGTTCGTAACGCCCGCCGCGATCGCGGCCTTCGCTCCCTGCTGCAGCGCGTTACCGACCATTGTGCGAATGTTCGTCGCGAGCGTATCGAGAATGTCTTTGTTGATGGCGCCCTTACCGCTCACGCCAAGGTTCGCAGCAGTATCCCCAAGAGCCACCAGCGGGTTGGCCGCCGACAGGTTTGGGATAATCGAAATCGCGTTATTTACGTCGTCGAATATCTGGACTTGGCCGCCGGCCGTCGCCGTTTCGACCACCTGATCGACGTCGTTGATCGTGTGCCGCGCGCCGGAAGCCGTTTGCGACTGCGTAAGCGCACCCGTACCGCCGAGAACGGAACTCCCAAGGCCATCGCCTGCGGAAGCGGCATCGTTCCCAAGGCGCATCGCTGCGTCCCATTGTGGGTCCTCGGGCGACGAGCCGACCTTACGATGCTGCCACCATACTTCACCAGCCGGAACGGGCGAGGAATCGTCGGGTCCGTGATAGAGCAGCGCGTTCCAGCCGCCTTCGGTTTCCCAAATCAGCGCACGCTCGCCACCAACCGGCGCATACTGCAAACCGATACCGGGAGCGATGACGCGGCAGACCGGCCAAAGCGGCTGGTCGCCATCGGCGAAGTACGAGTTTTCCAGCCCGAGCGTCGAGCCGACATAGACCTGGCAGACGCCTTCGCTCGCAATCCACGAACCAGGCAACACCCATCCTTCGACTGCATCATCGGGAGGCTGGCCGTTATCGACTGCGCCTTGCAGCGCAATATGATCGAGTAGCCCGCGCATCAAACTGCTCCCTGCGGCAGGGTATGATTCACGCAGTCAATGTCCCAAGAGAAGCCGGTCTGCGGCTCGAAGCTCTCGACGATCTCGCGCGGCCAATAGTACGCAAACGGAGCGTTGAACTCGGCCATCGGACAACCGCTGAGACTAATCTTCGCGGTAACGTCCATAAGTTTAAGGTCGGCGGGCGTTACAGGCGCACGCAGCTTAATGGCGTATTCGTGCATAGAAATCTGCCGCCAGAACTGCTGCGCCAACACTTCACATTGAGCGAGCGTCTTGTTCTTGACGTAAAAGACGTACTTCTGAATTCCCGATTCCGACAGGCTTCCGGTACCGCCGTTCGCCCCGCCACCGCTGCTTTGGCTTTCGCTCGTCGTGACGGTGCCATTAGAGGAAATGGTCGTAATGATGCTCGACGTGGTTCCAAAGATCGGCGTCGAACTCGACTTGCGCGTGTACGACGACACCTTGATGCCGCCGTTTGCGTCAGTCTGAACGCGCGAAACGCTTGCAATCCGTGTCCGTGGCGTGTATGAGTGCACCTGCACGCGCACGTTCTTAGAGAATTGCGGCGAGTGCGTTGCGGCAAGCCCCTTGCAATTCTTGTTCCATTGGTAATACACCACGGGGCGCTGCCCGTCAGGCGTACCCACCAAAGACGCCGCTTCGTAGTGAATCGTGCCGGTACGATCGACCCAAATATCTACGTCGTCCATGAGAGCGCATTGGAGCATGAGGTCCCAAATGAACCAGCCACGGACTCCGGTAATAAACTCGCTGCCGAGAACGTCGATCATGAGCATCGGCGGCTGGCCGAGCTTCGGCGGAGCCAGCTTTAGCCCAAACCGTGCGGCCTGCTGCTGAATGAAGGCAACCGTCGTAACGGACGATTCACGCGGGAAGGGTGTAACGATCTTCGTCGAGGTGAGTGGAAACGCCAGCGATCGGCAAGTAAAAGTCGTCTTGTTGTCCTCGAACACCGCCGAATACATATCGACGACGCCGCGGAACCGCAACTGCAGCCCCGAAAAGTCTTTCTGCAAGAACCCCGAGAGACTCGGCGGGAAGCCCGCCCAAATCTCCGCAACAACGGGCTGGTTCGCGTTCGCGGCTTCATCCGACCGAGCGATGCTGACGGTCCAATCGGGATAGAGGCTCGTAAGCCCGCCACCACTTATGCCCGGGAAGTTCGCCTTGCCGTCGATCGGCATAACGATCGTCGCTTCGTCTGTGGCCCCGTGCGCGTTCTGCGTATAAACGTAGGAGTCGCCGAGGTACGGGTTGCCGTCGATCTTAACGAGGAACCGCGGTGCCTGGTGCAGATAGATTGGCGCGAACTTCTTAGGGTCTAGCGGTATCTGTGCACCCTGGGGCGTTGCGTCCATCTACGTTCCCTGCTGCGGTGGCGGAATGGCGACGTTCGACGAGCCGGAGGGCAACGTCGGGTAAACGAGGCTGTTGGCCGAAGCGATTGCAAAGCATTGCGTAATGTCGCCGTATTCGAGCGCGGCCATCTCGAATAGGTCGCCGCCGTCGAACGGCACGGTCTTTTGCACCATCCCGGCCTGCACGTTTTGATACAGGGTGAGGAGTGAGGCAAGAAGCCCAACCGTGTTCGGGAACTGCGGGTCGGTCGGTAGAATCGAGCCTTGGTACTGCTGCACTCCGGCAATCGCAATCTGCGCTGCCGTGAGGATCGCCGGTCCATACTGCACGATATTCGATGAGAGCGGGGCGGCGTTGCCGAGAATCTCCCACAAGTCGAGCAGATATTGTCCGTACACATCCTGCGCGGGAAGGGGAGGCGGGTTCTGCGCGGCTTGCTCTGCGGCTTGGACCGCATTCTGCTGCGTAATCGCCTGGCTTTGGAGCGATTGGACTACCTGATCGATCGACTGCGCCGTGCTAACCGTAAACGCGCCGTTTTGGTCCTGGATGACGACCAGCGTGATCTCGTACTCGGTGCGCCCGCCCATGTAACCAGGGTTAAACGACTTGATGACGACGAGATACTTCTCGTTCCACCAATTGAGCGGGATAACGACGCTGTTGACCTGGTATAGGCGCAACTGCTGAACGCGCGGCCAAATGTTCGAGCCGTAGAATCGGCCCGTCCAGGTTATCTCGTTCGCCGAATTGCCCATGTCGTTGACGACACGCCCACCACCGGGAAGATCGTCCACGACAAGCATCTGCTGGCTTGCGCCAATGTCCCACTTGTCGGGAAGTTCCTCGGTCGAGAACAGGATCGAGCCGAGGGTAACGGGATACGGGCCGGATTTTACGACGAGGGACGAGACTTGAGGCGCGTCGAGGGGAGGCGCCGGCAATTGCGAGACAGACACGCTCTCGCCTCCCTAGCGCGGTTTCGTAGTGGTTACGCGCGGCAGGCGCGACGACGTGCGGATGCCTCCGCTGTTGTAGAGCGGCGAGCGCGGATCGCCCAGGACTTGATTTACGAAGTAACCCGGGTCCTGGACTCCGTGAACGTGCAGCTCGACTTTGTTAACGTGAACCCCTCGGCCGGCCTTGATAAGTTGGCTTGGGCTTTCGCGCAGGTACAGCGGGTTCGCATAGAAGGCCGGTCCGTGACCCGGGGAACCCTGTGCGCCAGCGTTGTTCAGCAGGGTGAGAATGTCAAGCGGTAGCGTTGAGAACGACAACAACTTGCCGATTATTCCGCCCAATGCCCGCAACGCGGGGCTTGCAGCGACGGCTTCCTGCCCAATCAGCTTGATCGCCGACGTCATCTCCTGGCCTACGCCGTGAAGGAAGATGTTGTCGATCGTCTTGCCGGTATTAACGGCGAACTTTCCAATGTCCAGCAGGCCGCCACCAATAAACTTCAGCGCTGGTACGGCGATTCTGGCGCCAGCCCCTACTGCCGCAATTGTGGTTCCAATTGCCACTGCATTAAAGATGCCACCGGCCTTTTTCGGGTGCCGTTCCAGGTCGAGCGTCGCACGATAAAGCGCGTTTCCGAAGGCATGGAGCTTCGGTTCAAGTTCCGATAGCGCAGGGCCGCCAAGCGCCGCCGCAAGGCTACTGATACCGCGCATATCGCGCTGCAACGCGCCCCAAAACGTCTTTAAGCGCATGGATTGGTCGCCGGCAATCGACGGAATGTTCTGCATCCGCCGCAAGACGTTCAGCATCTGCTGGTTGCCACCGCCGGCAGCTACCAATCCGACCAGCGAACCCTGAATACCGAGCGCTGAAAAGGCGTTCCGAAGGACGATTTCTTCTTCGTGCGACCGAGCAGCGCCGGTCATACCGCGCGTCTGCGCGTCGGCGTACTTCTGCACCTGGCGCAACGCACCGATAACGTCGAAGTAGGTCTGATTCTGCGCGTTGGTACGAACAAACGGCGTATTGCCGTGCGAGTCAATGAGGCCCATACGCAGGAGCGCCTCGCGGCGCCCGCTTTGGGCGTGGCTCGTCATCGCGAGCCCCTGAATGATCTGCCGCTCGAACGCCGCTACACCCGTACCGCCGCGGCCACGACCAAGGCCCGTCTGTTGAAGCAATATGCCCAACAGAACCGACTGCTGCATCGCGTCGGTGTTGCCGGCCGATAGAGCCAGCAGCGGCGTGAAATACTTGGACTGCGTGAGGAACTGCGACAGTCCCCCGGGCATAAAATACGTCGCCTTGTGCAGCATCTCGGCAAACGTGCCGATTGCTTGCGGGGTGTAGGCGCGGTATTGGTGCGCGAGTTCGATGAGTTGCGTCGAGGCTTCCAGCGCCGTGTATTCGTGCTGCGTCCCGGCGGACTTCATCTGCACGATCTCGCCGAACTTCGTAACGGTCGAGAGGAAGCGCGGGGTCAACGCGGACGCAGGCAAGCCCGAGGTCGAAGCTATGGCGCCATAGATGGCCGCAATATCCGGTGCGCTCTGCGCCGTCGCGAACGCGGTCTGATAGACCGATTCCTTGAACTCGTCCATCGTGCGACGGGAAGCGTGCGTCGCGATTTGCAGGTTCAACATGGCGCGTTCCATGTTTGCGGCCTGCGTGACAGAGAAACCGAGAATCGCCGCGCCGCCTACCGCTGCGCCGGCTGAGATCGTCGAGAACATCGCCAAGCGCTGCCGGTTCGTGTTCTCGATACGCCCTTGCAGGCGTAGCCACGCAGCTTCTTGGGCTGTGATCTCGCCGCGTAGTTCCGCCTCGCGCACGCGCGCCGTGTTGGCCGCAACGCCAAGGCGCTCCATGTATTGGACGCCGTTGCCGCCAAACTTGATGGCGGCTTCCACCACCCACCCGCCAATAGGCATTGACTACTCCTTGCGGACGAAGCCTTCCATCGCGTAGGAGGCGGTATGCGATTCGAGATCGCTTGAAAGCGAAAGGCCGGTCTTGAACCCGAGTTGTACTTCGAGCGATTCCTCGACCAGCTTCACGACCTGCGCGGCCGCGCGCTCGATCGCGTACTTGTAAACCGGACGCGCCACGACGTACTTCTTTGCGCGCACGTTAAAATAACCGAACTCTTGATAGCCGGCCACGGGTTCAGACGTACCAGCCGCGGCAAAATCGGGCCCGATACGCATCTCCGTCGAGTCGCGCAATAGTTTGCCGTCACGCAAGAGCGGATCGTTGGGCGTAAAGCCCTTCGCTACGCGGTCATCTTGCGTTGCTTGCGCGAGTTCCGGCAAGAGATGGTCGCCGTAGCCCTTTTTGACTTCGCGAACCAAGATGCGGGCCGTCTCGCCGACGACGAGTGCCCCGGTGGGAATCATGACGAGCGGACGCCGTTCGATGAACTCCGCGAACGCGCCCAATCCTTCAAAGACTTTGACAAGTGCGCTCACGATTGCTTACCTCGGATTCTCCACGAACTCCATCTCGTCATAATCCCAAACCCGTCCCTGTGCCTCACCCAATGCGATGTACGTCCGAAGAAGCTCTTGAGGAGTCATCTTCTCGGCCCGATCGTATGGGACGCCGGCGGCGACTACTGCGTAGAACAGTCGCTCGAGGGGGGACGAGGGTCGTTTTTTAGCACCTCGGGATTCACTGAGAACAGGATGCCATACGCCGACCCGAGTTCGTCGAAGTCGAGTCCGGTGAAGCGTTTGAGCACCGCGTCAAGGTCGTCGAGCGTTTCGGGCGTCGCGATCTCGGTTTCGTCGACGAGCGACACAGCCATGCCGGTACGGTAGTACCCGAGCCGTGCCGTTTCGCCGTTAGTCCAGGAATCTGCCGCCATCTGCTGCCGAGCGGTAAGCTCGCGCAGCGCCACCTTCTTGCCGCTCGTAAGCGGAAGAACGCGGTAGCCGTTCGGGCTATCTTCCATAAGCACGTCGAGCACTGAAGCGATGGTTTTCACACTGTCGATCTCATCGTCGCTCAGGTTGCCCAAGCGTTCGCGGATTGCCGCCATAAACGGCGTCCACTCGCCTTCGTAGGCCCGTCGAAGCTCGTCTTGGTCGCGTCCCTTGAGTTGGTTCATGACCGAATCGAGGTTCGACGACGACTGCACCGGCAGAATAGGCACTTCCGTGCCATCCGGCATCGTCAACTGCTTGATCGACGAGGCGATACGGTAGTACGGCGTTTTCATCGGGTCCGCTTGCGCCGCACAGTCGGCGCGAATCTGCTCGACGCCGGTTAGCGCGTGCAGGACGGCCGTCTTGCCCGTCGAGAGGCGGACGGTGATCTTGTCGCTCAAAGCGATACGGTGCTCCTCTTATACCGCCATCGAGCCGTTGAACTCGAGGCGAGGCGTCGTGATCGCGGCCCGCGTGTATTGGCCGCTCTGATAGTTGTGGAACACGCAACCGATGTAGGTGTTCTGCTCCACCGAGCCGCCTACGGTCGGCGGATTAATCGTCTCGACGATCGTGAACGTGCGCCCGGGCTGCAGGTTGTAGAACAGTTGGTCCAACTGCTTCATGATGGCGAAGAAGTTGCCATTGGCCTTCTCCACTTCGATCGTGCCCGAGCATCCGCGCGGGATGCGTTGATGGTTGACGACGCCGCCGCCGTCGATGGGAGCACTTGTGACCAGCTCATCGTCGAGCTTGATCTCCATCATGCGGCGTTTGCCGTCGAGTTGTACCTGCGCTTTGCTCTGATCGTCGATGATGACGATCGATTGCAGCGTACCGGTGATAAAAGCTCCGGTGGCGGTCATTCGGGATACTCCCTACGAGGTGAAGGGTGCGAAAAAGAAAAGAGAGGCGCGTAAACGCCTCTCCCGAGATTGCCGTCGCGACTACTGCGCGGTTTGCACCACGACTTGCACGTTCGGCCCGACCTGCAAGAGGTTCAGGATGAACTGCGCGCTCGAAAGCGTCGTGATATTGACCGAGATAATCAGGAAGCCCTGAGCCGCGGTCAAGGACGTGTTTTGCGAGCCGAGCGTGAACGAGAAGTCGCTGATCTGCTGCGGCTGGCCGAACTTCATGGCGTTGAAGAGCGCCATCGCGGCCTTTTGAATCAGGCCGAACGTCGGCTGGCCGAGATTCGCCGGGTTCGTGTCGATCGGGCCGTCGACGAACTGCCCCTCGATCTGCTGAAGCAGGTCGGTGACGAAGCAGAGCATCCGAATGTCGAGGATCCGCGTAACGCCGTCCGACGTCATGCCGTTGGGCAAGCCGAACAGCGGACCGCGCGCCGAACGAGGCGGCCGACCGATATAGAGAATGCCGTTCTGTTGACGACGGCCGGCCTCGGCCTGCGTGACCGAGTTGATGCCGTTGACGATCCGCTCGGTCCCGAGTAGACCCTGCGCGCCAAAGACGGGCTGGTTACCGGGCGAGAGATACGCCGAGACGCCCGAGATGATGCCGGCGATCTTGGCCGATGGGTACGAGAGCAACGTGCCGCCCGAGAGCGAGTCGTTGACGCGCACCCAATCGATGCCGAGTACGAGGCCCGGGTTCGCCAAGCCGTAAGACTGACGGATACCGATGGCCGCGTCGGTCGTGGTGCCTTGCTCGAACGAGAAGTGCACGACGCAGTTCTCGCGCGTGCGCCACACGATCATGTCGGGAACGATGGTCGGGTCGGTGAGGCCCGCGATCATGACCTGCGCGCCGGAAACCTGGCCGTTCAGGGCGTAGAGCCCGGTCGGGCCGACTTCCAGATCGTCGCCGAGCAACATCTCCGGCGTAAGGCCCGAGGTGCCGTCCGTACCGCCATCGGCGGCTTGCGGCGTGTTGAGCGTCGGCGGGATTTGCGCCGAACCGGCGACGGCCGTCCAATAGGCCGAACCGGACTGATTGGGCAGCGTGCCGTTGATGGCTGCGATCGCGTTGGCTTGCGCCGTCGTCGCGTCGTATGCCCCGCCCGCCGTGGCGTAGGCTTTGATGTTCTGATAGACCTCGGTCTGATAGCCGGGGAAGTTGATGGCGATCGACAGGACCGGCTGATAGTTCATCGAGCCCGACTGTACTGTAACGAGCGCCGTCGCTCCGGCTTGGCCCGGGTTCGGAAGCGAACCGGTGAACTTATTGGTGAGCACCAGGAAGTTCACGTCGCTGCCGCCGGTGCCGCCGGTGAGGGCGGTCGGGGAGCCCGGGGTGAGCGTTGCGCCGCCGCCGGTCGTGGTGCCCGAGATCACGATGCTGTTGCCGGCCGTTCCGGGCTTTAGGGCTGCGACGCCGATCGTTTCACTGCCGCCGGGAAATACCGGTTGCACGAAGGCTTTGGAGCCGATGACCGCGCCGGTTTGATTAAAGAGCTTGATGACCGCAGCGATAATGTCGTCGAGCGAATCGCTGGACAGGACCGTGTACGGCTCGGAGGTGTACGAGAGCGCGCCGCTCGCACTTGAGGCGGCGACGGTCATCGAAACGGTGTTGCCTGCAGCGGGCGTACCGCCAGCCGTCAAGGCGCCTGCGGCGTAGTTGCCGTTCGTTCCGAGATCAAGCACCGCGGCTACATCGGTGCCGTCCGTAACGCGCACGCCCAGGAACGATTGGCACTCCGGCATAGCCGTGAGAGCCGCGCGCACCAAGGAGTATTGCGAGGTGGTATCCGTGCCGAACATCGAGATGAGCGAGGGCCCATCGGTGAAGGGCTGCGGACTGTCGACGGGTCCGTAGTTCGCACCGCTCACGATGTCGACCATGCCCGTTGCGGGCCCAGCCGGAGTCGGTGGAACGGTAACCGGCTCGACGAAAACGCCGTCCGTGGTGAAGTTCCCGGGGTCGGTATTCGTGATGATCATTAGGGGCCTCTCCGGCAAATGAAAAGAGGCCCGGTGGGCCCCTGGGACGTGGTGAGTTGATTGAAAGTGCTAGGTCGCGTGTTCGTGCATGAGCACCATTACGCGCGAACGCTGGTGCGGATGCACGCTATCGAAAACGGCGGTGATCGTATCGCCTTGAGCGATTCGGAGGCTTCCGGTGTAAACGCCCTTGGTGCCGTCGCTCTCGAACACCGTAATGCCGTTGCGTTGCACGACGACATGAGCGTGCCTGGACTCGGAGCGCGTCACAATGCGGAGGAGTTTGCCAGGGTGCTCCGCCTTTAACGTCAGTGCGACGCCATTGCCAACAATCGAACCGTGAGTCATTGCGCTCCTATGAAACGACGACTTGGAATGCCAGCGTGCTCGTGGCACCGCCGGAGGTTGTAACGGTCAGACTGACGTTGTACGTGCCGCCTGCCGTGTACGTATGCTGCGGGCTCGGATCTGCGGAGGTTCCGCTGTCGCCGAAGTCCCACGCCCAGGTGATGATGTTTCCTTGAGATCCGTCGATCTTGGAGTTGTCGGTGAACTGAACGACTCGACCGGTGATCTGCGGAGCAAGCGTGAGCGCGGCGACAGCGCCTTCTGGGCTGTCCATCTCGCCGATGTCGACCTCGATGCTTTGGTTCTCGATCGTCAGTAATCCATCGTCGACGGTAAAAAATACCGAGTTTTCGTCGTCGGTTGTCCCGTCGAGATTCAACGATCCGCCAGCGCCGATGTGCACCACCGGCTCCCCGGTCGTGCCGCCCTCAAGAACGGAAAAGTCCTGGATCTTGAGGTCGCCGCCGTTGTCGACGAGTACGTCGCACGTGATCTTGGCATTGAAGCTTAAATCGGTGGAGGCTGCAATTAGTACGGCCATGTTAGCTGCCCACCGTCACTTCGATTGCGCAGGTCGATACTTTTCCGTTACCACTCGTTACCGTCAGCTTGACGGTGTACGTTCTAGGTCCGCCTTCGTCTGGATACGTATAGCTCGGATTGCGGTCGGTGCTCGTGCCTGTTCCATCACCGAAGTCCCACGCCCACGAAGCTACTCCGTCAGCACTGGAATCGGCGTAGGTCGCATCTTCGAACGCGACTTCCAATCCCGTAACTTCGTATCCGAAGTTTCCGAGAATGCCGCCGGACAGGACGTAAATCGTTGCGTCGACGACCGTAAGGTCAACGCCAGCGAAGTCCAGATCTCCGACTACGTAAACGTTCGTTCCGCGAGAATCCGGATCGATGGACTTGAGCGTGACAGTCGCGCCCTTCTCGACCGTGACGTTGCCTGGGCCGGTGGATGGCGCGCCAAATCCGGCGTCGGCTACCTGGAAATAGGTTTCGTTGACGTCCGTTGGTGTACCGACGAGCAGCGTGCCTTTTACGGTTAGCGTTCCGGGGTTGCTGCCGGCGCCGCACGCGATGGTGTTGCCACCACCACCGTCCTGCGTATCGATAACGCAAGTCCCGCCGTCGACCGTGATCGACGAACCATCGTCTCCGACGAGAAAGGAAGGCTCACCGCTATCGACCGAATCGTTTCCGGTTTTGAATACGCCACCGTTTTTTACGGTGACCGGCGCAAGGTCGCCCATGAGCGAGAACGAGCCCGGATAGGCGTAGAAGATGCTCGTGTCGAGCACCTTAAAGTCACATCCGGATCCCGCAATATCGAGACCTGCGTCGTCAAACGTGCACTCGGCTCCGTTGTCGGTATCGATCGCGAACGTGCCGCTTTCGACGACGAAAATCCCCGAGAAGTTCTTAGCCAGGAAGAACCCAAACGAAGGCGGCGGGGGAGGCGGTGTCGGCAGCGCGACATTCGGGCCGCGCACCTGCACGCCGAACACTCTGCCGTTCGACACGTTGCGGTTAAACTGAATCATGGCCTAAATCGACTGCCCGACGAACAACGGCCGCAAGGGCGTCTGAATGAACGGGGTGGACCCGTACTGCGCCTGCACCTGCCACTCATACGTCCCGTACTCATTGGCCGGAAAGTCGTTGGGCTGCGTGACGTAGGTCGCGGAGTTGCCGTCCCCGGCTACCGTCATCTCGAACGTCTTGCGCGTCTTAGAAATGGGCGAGATCGTGACGAGTTCGACTGCGGTCGCTCCGGTGAGGTTCACCAAGCCCGTGCCGACCGTTGGCGTAAAGACGATCGAAACGCCGTAGTCTCCTGCGGTCATTAGTCGTCCTTTACGGGGCGGGAATCGGTGCGGTTAGAGCGATTGTCGATACGAGCTGGTCCGAGAACGCCACGCCCGTCGAGAGCTGTCCAGCGAAGGCGTACTGCGCCGTAAGCGCGCCGGTAAGGTTGAGGATTGGGCCGTGCGCGGGCGGTAGGCCGACGAGCCGACCGATGAAGGTGATTGAGGCGCGGAGCGCGCGAGCGATGCCCTTGCCGATGCGCCCCATTGGGGCTACTGAGGCCGAGAGCCGCTTGCCGATGCTTTTGCGGATCGAGCCGTGCGGCGAGAGCGAGGCAGTCAGTATCTCTGCGAATCCGCGGGAGAGACTTCCAACCGGCTCGAGACTCGCGGTAAGTGCCTCGAAGAAGCCGCGCCCAAGCCGTCCTGCGGGAGCCAGCCGTGCGGCCAGCACTACGAAGATGCGGCGGGTGAGCGAAGCATGCGGAGCGATTGATGCCGCCAAACGGTACGCGGTCGAACGAACGACGGCCGCGGCAGGCGTGAGGCTTGCGGCGAGTTTGCGGAGGGTACGCTTTGCGATCGAGCCAGCCGGTGTCAGGGAAGCCGAGAGCGATACGGTGTTCGCGGTAGAGCCGTGGGGCCATAGTAAGAGCGGCACGCGCTACGCCTCCACTAAAATACCTGATAGTCCGCGTAGACGATCGTGCACGGCGTAATGGAGCACAGTATGTAAGCCGATTCAGTTGAACTATTGAGTGCAAGAGTTGCATTCGGAATGGGGTGCGCGCTACCAGACTGAATCGACGGGCCCATATTCAGCGCTCGGTCAACCGACCCGGCCACACTAACATTGTTTGACGAGTCCAGCGTTACCAGCAAATCGTATTCGTGAACGCCCAAATCCGCCGCGAAGCCGCCGCTTACCCCGGTGGTTATAAATACCAGACCAGCGCCAGCAGGATTGTAGTACGTTTCGATTCTGCCGATGCCGCCCTCTAGTGCTCCTTCAATGAGATTGGTCGTACTCGTTCCGACCGCTACGCCGACATTGGCGCTTGTTGAGCTGCCCGCAACCCAAGCTCGCACCAAAACAGCATGCGGTCCAGAAAAAGAGAAAGTGGTCGTTGATGGGTAATAGTTGCCCGAGATCGCTCCGAACGAAAGCTGCGTTGGGCCGCTTCCTCCACCACCGCCGCATCCGGTCGTATCAAAGACGTTGCTCGGCCAGGTGCCGGAAATCGTTCCGCACCCGGTTGCCGTAGGGTTTGGAGAGGCCGTTCCTGTACCCCCGTTCGCCACCGAAAGGGGCAAGCCAACGTGCTGCACCGTAACCGCGGCCGAACAGGTAATCGTCGCCGTTGCGTGGCCGCTCGTAGCGGTCGTAAAGACCGCTTCAACCCAACCGTCGCCGCCAAGCTGAACGTACAACCGGCCGGGAAACGATGAGAGCGTATTGGAATCAGTCGAAGACTGTGCGGCATACGAATGATAGGGCGTACCGTACGTTCCAGGTGAGCCGTTCACGTCCGCAGCCGTATAGACCGAGACCGTGCCCGTGATCGACGTGCCCGCAGGAACGTAGACCACCGCACCGCTCTGCCCGCTCGGACAATGCGCCACAACGCACGAACCCGATGAGGTCGAAGAAACAACGCAGGAATTGGCCGTACCGGCAGCTTGCAGGTTGCTCGACGCCTGGTAGGGCGCAATCTGCGCCTGCGCCACAACACCAAAGCCAACGAGGCCGATCGCAAGCAGCGCCGCCTGAAGAATCCTAGGTAAACTCCGCAACGTTCGCCTGCCCTTCCGCTTGGTCCCAAATACCGTAAATATCGCCCGTGTACGCAATCGGCATCGTCCACACCGAGCCAGGTTGAATCACCCACGACGCATTGCCGGTCGGACCGGCAGTAACACCAGAGGTAAAGCCGAGATAGAGTGCCGAGCCGCTTTGATTCCAGATCGTTGCACCAACGCGCGCCGCATTGGACGAGAGAAGGTGCTGCGCTGTTACGTCGGCGGAAGTCTGCGTGGCCGTAGCCGTCGCCGAACGACCAGCGACTACTCGAAGGTTCCGGTCGGCGTCAACGCGCGCAAACTGCGCCGAGCCATCTGTACCGTCACCGAGCGCAACGACTTGCCGAACGGAGATCCCCGCGCTGGGATTGGAAAGGCCCGATGCGCCCTCAATCCCTTCGATGGGAACATTCGCACTAGACGCCGGGTCTTTGACGGAGGCTTCGACTCCTGTCGCCGACATAATCTAGGAACCCGAAGGCAAAGTTAGCGTGTACGTCCACTGAATCGAGTCGCCGCTGCTTACGTTAATGGCCGAGAACGTCTTATGGTCGAGCATGACCGGGCGAATCACCAGCGCGTCACCGCTCTGCGGAACCGCACCAGCAGCCGTACCGTCCGCGATCTTGTACCATGCGGGAACGCTAATGATGCTTGACGTATTGCCGACGCACAGGCCGTAGAACGGAGAGGCTGCGGTCGTATCCTCGAAAATGTGCTGCTCTTGCCCCTGCACCGTCGACGATGACGGGGTATAAGGCGTTCCGGTCGCCGTGCCGCTCGTCGCTGAGCCTGCCGTCCAGGGCGTTCCGGTCGTAGCCGAAAGCGTACTGTCCGTAAACAGTCCAAACTCCGTCACAGCTTCCGTGCCGGTGTAGTTCACCGTCGCCACGACGCGATACGCCTGCACGTTAGCCGCACTCAGTAAACTCTGAGTACCGGATACGGGACTGATAGAATCCCAGGCTTGCAGCGCAATGTCGGTCGCCGCGGCCGGCGTCGTGCCGGTTCCCGTTGCAACCCACTTCGCCAAAGCCAGCGTATTGATCGGAGCGCCAGAAGGCGCAGCCCAGGCAAAATCGTTCGCCATCGCCATGACGCCAACGTTCGTCACCACCCCGATACCGAGGTCGCGCTTGTCGATGATCTTGCCGAGACGATAATGCGCCACCCATACATGCCCTACGGGCCGAACGATCGACTTCATGAGTTCAGTAACTCCCACAGGGCAGAAAGAAATGGTTTCTTAGGAACGGGTTTGCGAATTACGACTGCTGCAAGGTCACCCGAAGGCGCTACGCTACCCCAACCCATTAGCCGATGAGCTTATTGGCCCGAGGACGAACGTGCGCGACGTGCCGATCGGCAACCCGCGTACAGTTCTTTCTCCAAATCGGATTGCGTGAGATCGCTTCGGCCTCGGCGTCAAACAAGACCGTACCGCGCGCGATGGTTTTGCCGTTCTTGTCGAACGACTCGTTAACGACGAGAGCCATGAGAATCTCCTGATTAGCCGACGTAAATATCGCGTTCGGGATTCTTCCCGACCGTCGTCTCGTTTTTGACCGCTCCCAACACGGAAACAGCCGAGGTGAAAAGGATGCCGTATTGCACCGTAAAGTTTATCCGCGCGACGTAGGCCGAGTAACTCGACTGCGAATCGTCGTCGTATGCCCCGCCGTTCGTGTTCTCAAGGTAGAACTGCGAGCCGTCAGGGAACGATAGGAAGCGCGTGAACGCCGTCCCAACTCGAGCCACGATCGCATCGGCCAGCAACTCCCGAGCATACGGGTCGTTCGCCCACACGGTAGCGACGATCGAGCGCGAGTACCGGCCGACCTCGTAGGCAATCGTCGAACCCGTGCCGCCGATGTTACAACGGAGGTCCGAGATGCCTTCGGTCGTTACCGCGGCACCGGAAGCAGAAGCCGAGACACCCGGTAAGTCGAGCGCGTTGATCGCTGCCGCCACCGCCGAGGCAACGCTGTCGATTGACTGATTCGGAGTCGTCTGAACGTAGGCGTCGCCATCCGCATCGACCACGGTATGCACATTGATGGGCTGCGTACCGACTGAGCCAGAGAACGTGATAACGCCACTTGCGACAGAGGCGGCCACGGAAGGCGTTGGGCCCGGGATAAAGAGGGGCTGGTCGTAGGGGCTAAAGGCTGTTTCGTCCTTGGCTGGTCCGAGCGGAAAGACGCTAATCTGCCACGTTCCGGGAGGCTCGGCGAGAATTTTTACCAGCTCGGGAACGAGCGGGTTGCCGACGTAAATGCGGCCATCGGGCGAAAGCGTCGCATTGAGCGGATCGCCAGAAGGCGTCTTGGCAACGTACTGCGAGCCAAGAATGTTCGCCTCGTCGAGCGCGCCCTTGAGCGAGTTGCAAATCGCGAGACAGAGGTCGTTAACTCTCCCCACCTGCGAGCGCCTCCATGACCTTGGCTTTGGTGGCCTCGCCACGCTTGTAGGGCTTGGTAATCGCCTTCATGCCGCGTGCGCGGTACTGCGCGACGAGATGCTGCGCTCCGGTCGCCAGGATGACGTGCTTAGCGTATCCTTGAGCGAGAATGGCTTGAGCCGCAGCGTCGCCGTTCATTGGCTCCATGTTGACATCGAGAATGGCAAGGTCGGGGAGCGTCTTGCGGCAGGCTTCGATCGCGTCAGCGCCGGTTTTGGCTTCGCCCACGACTTCCCACTTGAGGTCCGCCAGAACGAGGCCACGAAGGATTCCGAGCGAGATGCTGTTATCGTCAGCGATGACAACTCGCACGGCGAAGCTCCCTAATCGTCAGATAGGCGCAATGCGCTTCCCGGACGCACGCAAGCATTTCAGGCAAAACACGCGACCATCTGACCATTTCTTGGAATTGGCTTCAGTCAAACCGTGGCCGCGCTTACATGAACTTCGGCTACAAATAGAGCGCTGCACTGCTACTATTATACGCTTAAACGGCGGTCTTCTCTACGATTAAAATATAGCCGCCATCGAGTCCAGCATCCGCCGACGCATAGACTTCCATGATCTCATACCGGTCGGACGAAGAAGCGTTGATGCGGTCCTGTTCGTTCAACTGCTCGCCATTGAGCATCGGAACAAACGCCAAATGATGCGTCCGATACTGAATCGTCGGCACCTTCGGAATCGTACCGTCCCGCACGCGGTTCAACGGCTGCAAGCCAATCGGCAGCGTTGCTCCGGTCGAAGCGTCCGGTGGGCTCTGGAAGGTATAGACGCCGTTGGTGAGCGTCAAATACTCCTCGATGCCCTTGTACGTTCCGCCCCACGCATCGTCGACGACTACGCCCGAGCCGGGAGTCTGCTGCGAGGACGAGCCGGCGCCCGTGTTGGGCCGCGAGATGAAGCCCTTAACTTCACCGCGGACGAACAGCGAAACACCCATTGGGCGACGCTGGGCGAAGATGAAGATGTTGTTCTCGAGCGCTTCGTAGCCGGTTTCCACCAGCACGTCGCCGATCTCAAGGTCGCGATTGTCGCAAGTACCGACGAACACCTGAAGATCGAAGGTCGTGTTTTCGATGTGCTTCTTTTGCGCCTTAGCCGGCGAGAGCGGGAATCCGGTATAGAGCGCCGGGCCATTGAGAATCGACCCGCTGGTCGTATTGGTCATGCGGAAAACGTCGTAGGTCTGCCCGACTACCGCGCCGATCGCGCCCTGCGCCTGCTGAATGGCGTCGTCGATCTGCGGCATGGTCCCAAAGGACGGAAGAAAACCGCCCACTAGGCAATCGCGCCAGCGCTACCGCTGCGGCCTCCGCCAAACTTCTTGACGTACTCCTCGCCCCCAAGCGCGCGCGACATAGCCGCGACATACTCGAGGTAGAGAGCACGACGCGCTCCGAGTTCCGACTGCCGAAACTTCGCACCGCCACCGCCAGCCGCCGAGCCGCTTTCAAGCCACAAGCTCAACTGCTGTTGCGTCATGCCCATCGCGAGGTAATCGCAAATGGCGATGAAGCCGTAAACCGTTGACTTGGTGCCCGTTGAGATCGACGTGAACGTCCCGACCACCGGACAGGGCGTGCCAGGGTTCTCGATCGTGATGGCCGTCGTGCCGACGCACGAACCGGTCAGCGTGAATACCGCCGAGCCGGGTCCAAGAATGACGACTTCCGCGAAGTACGGCGGAAGATACTGCGGCGAGAACAGGTCGGCCGGCTCGACCCCTACGGTCGTGTAGCCAAGCGACTGCAAAACTTGATTGATGGCGTTCGCCGAGTTCAGCGCAATCGAATACAGCGGCGCCGCCTGCGACGGATTAACGGGATTGGCCGGCCTGTCGAAGTCCGACGCCTGCACCGTGTACGTCGCGGTGTAGGTATTCGTCCCGTCGTTGAGGTGGTACGTCAGCACGTCGTCGACGGTCGGCATCCCACCGAGACGGAAGGACCCAAGCGAGACGCCCGTGAGCAGTTGCTCCTCGGGCGCCTGCAAGTTGTTCATCCGGAACTCGAGGTCTTCGTTGTACCAAGTGAAACGCCAGCCGTACAAACGGCCAGCCTCCGCCGTGCCGGCAAACGGTACGCCGAGATGCCGGCGGATCGCCACCTTTTGCGCGAGCGAAAGCATCGTCGTTCCCCTTAAGACAATTGCGAAGAAGCGAAGCCGGGAGCAGCCGCAAGGGCCACCCCCAGCTTCGCAACGAGCCAGATTAGAACGGCGACGCGGCCTGCAGCACTACGCCGCGCTTGTAGCGGCAGTAGTCTGAGGTCAGGACGATCGTCGGGTTGGACGACTTGTCCGTGCGCGGTTGGAAGTCGCCGATGTAGTCGTAGGCCAACTTGATGACCTGACCCAGCGTGTCCAGGGCCGCGAGCGAACGGAACCGGATGCGATCCACGACGCGCTCGTCCGCAACGTCGCCGACGCCGGCAACGATCGACTGAGCGTCGCGCACCGCGGCGAACGGATGCTCGGCGATAACGTCCTGTCCGAAGACAAACGCCTCGCGCAGGCTGAATCCGCCAGCCGGTGCCTGATACTGTGGAACCTGCGTCGCTTCCGTGAACTCAACGCCCCAGCCGGCGGCAATCAAGCCATCGGCGAAGACGCGCGAACGATCCCAATTGGTCGCGGTCGCACGCTGGAAGCCTTCGTCGCCATAGAACGACGCGAGCAGCGTGGAGTCGATCGCGCAGCCGTACAGGCCGTTGGCGAGTTTCGGAACGCCGCGCCGCTTCAGAATCGACACCGCGTAGGGAATCATCACGGACGGGTCCATGACGTTGGTGACCGCCATGTTATTCGCCTGAGTGATCGGGGAGCCGCCACTGTCGAGCGGACGCACGACGTAGGAGCCGTCCTTGTAGACGGGATTGAGCGGGTCGCCGATGGTCGGCGGGTTCGCGGCCGAAGCCGCACCCGGATCCACCGCCACGATGCGGTCGCCGCTGGCTGCGCTCGTTCCCGAGAACGTCGCCGGGGTAAGCGTGCCCGACTGACCGAACGCGATACCGCCGCTTTGCATGTACGACACGTTGTCTGTGTCGATCGTGTAGTTCGTGAACGTACCGGTGGCCTTGATGAGGCCGGTCGTCTTGTCCACGACCACGAACGACATGGGCGCCTGCGAGGACGTCGCCTGCGGAACCTTATACAGCGGGAGGTCCGCCGTAGGATACTGCAGGATGAAGCCGTTCACGTTATCGACGTGAATCGCACCGCTCGAGGTTTGCGCGGCCACCGCGAAGGTGTCGCCCGAATCGTAGTTCGACAACGCACGGTTGACGCAGACCAGCTCGAGCGAGTTGCCCGCCTTCTGCGCCAGCGCGTACATGTTGTCGAGGTACAGGTCGGCAATGAGCGTTTCCTGACCGTAGATGTTGGTCGGGATGAATCCCGGCCACTCGGTCAGCGTCGCGTTCCATTGCTCGAACGAGCGCACGTCGGCCGTCATGCCGTTGTCTAAGCCGGTGTTATCGGCCGGATTGAGCGGCGTGATGTTCGGCGCGATCAGCGCGCGCGAGGTGAAGGTCTTGGTTTCGCCGATGCGGCCCGGGAACCAATCCATCGGGTCGATCTTGCGCGGCCGAAAGACGAGCGTCGGGACGATCGACTTGCGGATGAAGGTTTCGAGGAAGTTCTGCTGCTCGATGACGTTGAGCAAAGCAGCCGGGAAGCCATTGCCCCCGGAGCCATTGATGGGCATGACGAGGATCTCCTAAGAGGATGAAGTGGAGATGCCGAACGCGCCATCCGGAAGCGTGGCGTTGGTCTGGAATCACCGCATCCGCAGGAGATCCGCCAGGGTAAAAGGTTTTCGAGAGCTAGGCTCTCGCAGAGCGCAGTTGCGCTTCGAGGTTTTCAAACTGCTCGGGCGTCATTTTTGACGCATCCGACTTCTTGTCGAGCGTGCTCTTGGCATCGGGTCGCGCGAATCGACCGGCGGTATCGCGACTGCGATCCTCGGCCGGCTTGAACCAATTCGGCTTTGCCTCGACCTGCACATCGAGCATCTTCTCGACGGCATCGCGATCGACCACGCCGTTTTCAACCTTGATCTCGGCGACGTCGAACAGTTTGATGAGGTCGTCGTCGATGATGCCGCGCTTGCCGGCGGACGATCGAACGGCCTCGGCGACCAAAGCCGCGTCGCGAGCCTTCAGCTCTTTCGAGAGCTGCTTTACCTGCTCGTCGGACGTCCTGGTCAGCTTGGCGAGGCTCTCGTTGAACGTCTTCTCGGCGGCGGTCAGCCGCTCGTTGATACGTTCCTCGACGGTCTTTTTTTCGTCCTCGATCCGTTTTTTCTCGGCCTCAAGTTCGGCCTTTCGCTTTTCGTCGCCCGCGCTTAAGGCCGCGATCTTCTTTTCGAGATCGGCGGCTTTCTTTTCGAGGTCGGCCGCCTTCTTGTCGGCAGCTTCCTTCGCTTCGCGGTGAGTCTTACTCTCGCCGTTGAGGCGAGTAATCACGTCTTTTGCGTGACCGTCGACGCCCAACTCTTTCAGCTTGGACTCGAGCAGCGCGTCGACTTCTTTTTTGGTTGCTTCGTCTTCGAGATTCAGGGGCACGTATTACTCCCGCGCGCATCCGCGCCTGTCGTAGAGGTCCCGCATCCGCGGGCTGGTCTTAGCTTTGAGAACTGCCACCGCCACCAACCGGCTCGTTGTCATCCTCGGTAATGCGGCCCGCGCCTTTCGGTACGGTCGCCTCCAGGTCGCCTTGAATGGTTGGAAACGGTTCATGGAAGCCGAGGTCGGCTGAGAGCTTCGCGCCGATAATCTCGGGCTTGATGAGTTCCTTCGGATAGGCCGTGCCGCCACCGGTCGCCATCTGCAAGCCCGTAACATGGGCGAGCAGTTCGGAGCCCTGCAGTACGTCGTCGTTCGCCCATTCGAGTTCGTAGCGGGCGGAGCCGGGAATCTTCTCAATGTCGACGTCGACGTCGAGCGCGCCGAGCCGAATGCCCTGAAGCGTGAGGTCGATAAGCCCAAGCAGTACGCCGTCGCCGTAGGGACGACGCTGCCGGCGAACGAGCCGCCGCAGAGGTTTTAGACCCTTGTCGATCGCGGTTCCGGATGCGGCGCCTTTGAGATGCTCCGCACGCGCCTTCATGCCGCCGAGGACTTCGAGCGCGTACTCGCGGAGGTCGCGAACGTACTCGCGCTCCTCTTTGATGCCGCCGGCACTAATCTCGAGCAACTTGGCGTCTGCGTACGGACCCTTACCAACGAGCACCTGCGTCGCGCCGCGAACCATCTCGCCGCCATCGGCCTGCTGCGTCGCCATGCCGCCAGCGGGAGCCTCGTAGCCGGCCGGCAGTTCGCCGCCGTCGAGTTCGCCGCGACGGACAAAGAGCATCGGGTCAGCGCAGTACTTGAGCCCGCGGCCAACCTGTGAAAGCGTGTAGTCGATCTCGATGCAAAGGTTCCGGATAGGCCACCACAGGCACGTTCCGTCCAGGTCGCGCTGCTTGCCACCGAGGTTTTTGACATAGATGGCCGGCGTCACCCCGCGAAAGCCGTGGTCATGCGTCGCCATTTGCTCGAACTCGATCTTGCGACCGGTCTTGCCGTCAACTTCGCCGAGGTTGGCAAAGAGGCGGTCTGGTAGCGGCTTATACTCGACGATCTGCACCGGGCCAACGAGGTAGCGATACCAATACGTCTCGGTGCCCTTGTTGTCATCTTGGTTGGAGATGCCGGGCAGCAGTTCTTCGGCGGTGTCTTTGTCGATCGGCAATGTGACGACGAGCGCCGTCAGTTCGTTTGAAACCTTAGACCGATAGACCGGCTCACACCACTTACCGGGAAGAATGTCGTAATACGGCGTCCCGTCGTCCGAGCGCTGCACCACAACGCCGACTGAGCCAACGACGCCCGTCTCGTAGACCTCGGCCATGATCGTCTCGAGGTCGCAGGCGTCGATGAGGTCTGAAACCGCCTTGGTCGCGTCTTCGCTCTGCTCGTCGCCGCTCGAAACCTGCACAACCGGAAACTGCTCGTCACCAAACAGTTCGGCCAGCGTATCCTGCGTGATCTCATAGGGCAGGTTGAAGTCCGTCGACGGTCGCCGCTCGCGCAACGGGACGTAGTTTTTGCCGGGGACCTTCTCTTGTTCCCAGCCGTACTTCAAATCTTCGTAGACTTCGCCGCGCAACATCCGCTCGAGCGCTTCCAACCGGCGGAACCGGTCCGAGGCGCCATCGGGGAGCTTCAGCGATTCCGCAAGCTCACGGAACGCCATGCTGACCTCCCTAGCGAATAACCGACCAAGTAATAGACTTTGAATCGCCCTCGAGCTTCCGCTCGACGTGGACCATATAGCCAAGAGCGTCCGACATGTGCGTCCGCTTCAGACCTTCCTCGGTCTTGTCGGACTTGTCGATCGCGTTGGTCTTAGGGTCGATCTTCACCGCACCGAAGTCGGTAATAAGCACGGGACATGCCTGCGGATTAACAAGCATCCCGTAGCCTTGACCGATGCGGAATTGCCTGTTGACCATATTCACGCGGTCGAGCTGCGACGGATTAGCGGAAGGAACACGGAACTTCACAGAGATGCCAGCCGACGTCAGGCGAGCCTTCACGGCTTCCCAATTGGTTCGCACGGCGCTCTGCGACGACATCAACTGCGAGCGGGCTCCGCCCGAAGCGTCACCATAAACGTAGACGCCGTAGCCCTGCGCGTCGCGATGCTTTTTGCAATGGTCGCCGTAGCGCTCAATGAACCTGTCGCACACATCTTCGATACCAGCGTCGGGCAGCGCAATCTCGTCGATGATGTAGAACACACGCCGCTGCCAACCGTTCACGCGAAAGCGGACGACTTGCTTGCCGGCGACATACTCGACGATCGGCGCCTGCACCCAGGGCTGCGCCACGACCGAGCACATGAGGCCGACGTTAAAGTCGAGCGACCAGCAGATCGGCTCGGGCCGCAGGCCCATGAAGGGCATTCTGAGCACGGGCGGCTCGAGGTTTGGCGAGAGGCAATGAATCGTCTCGTCGTACTCGCGATACGCACCGCCGCCCGACGTCGGGAAGTTGCCGTCGATCTCGACCGGCCACTCGGAAGGCGGCAGGTTTGCTTCGAGGTTCCGAACGACTTGCTCGACGCCCTCAAGCAGGTAGTTGTCCCGCAGGCTAAAGCGCCACGCTGGGTAGCCGTGCTTTGGCCACTCTTTCGTAATGAGAGAATGGAGCCAGGATCCAGCGGGGCAGGAGATCGGATTAAAGGTCATCCACGCCTGAATCGGCATATCCGGATGCAGTTTGCTCGAGCGAATCGAGTGCCGCATACGACCGACCAGCGTTCGCCATGCCTCGGCACCGTTGTGCCAGGTCTGCGGCTCCTCGCAATGGAGCGAATGAATGCGCGTCGACCGGATACGCTGAGCGAGTTCAGCCGAAAGCGACCGAAGCCGCGCACCCGACGCCAATCGGATCTCGGGGCGCGGTAAGTTGTGATAGGTGAAGTCGCGGCCTTCTTCCCAGCCGAGCACCTCGCCAAGAAGCTCTCGGAAGTCCAGGAAGTAGCCGTTTCGCAACTGCTCGAAGTCGGCGCCGCACACATAGTGACCCGCGAACGGGTACAACTGCAGGCGCTCCCACATCTTGAGTTGCGCGCCGAGCGTCTTACCAGCGCCGACTCCGCCGTAGCCAGCACTATAGAGCGCGGTCGTCTCGATCAGCTTAGCCTGCTGTTCGAGCACCTCAAACTTGACAGTGTGCCGTCTCGGAAGTTCTATCGTCGCCACGCGCTACGCCCTCAAATGGGCACGGAACGCCGCAGCCTTAACCGCCGGCTCAAGACCACGCAGGTCGCCCGGCAGTTTGCCGGTCCTAACCAGCTTATTGATCTCGCGCAGCGTCTTCTGTCGCTTCAGCGCGGAAAGTCGCACCAGCGCGTCAACCGCCGCCAACCGCAAATCCTTACCGGAAAGAGTATCGAGGTCGAGGGTTCGATCGCCAATGACCAGCGGTCGAGCAATCGCTTTCGACTCGGCCTTCTTCTGTCGCCTGGGCTTACCGACGCCATCCAGCGTCATCTCGATGCCATCCGGCACTCTAAGCGCTCTCTTTCTGCGGCTCGCGAACAATCAGCAGCAATCGCTCGGCCTTCTTTGGAGCATCGTCGCCCTGTTCGATCGATGGGCGTCCGGCCGTCAGGCCGTGAATCTCGCGGCTCTTGTCGATCGCCTTGGCCGCGGCATTCACCGCACGCTCTCGCGCTTCGGCCGTCGTCACGCGGTCGGAAACCATCGTAAACTTGCCGGACTTTGCTTCCTCGAGCGACACCTTGGCGACGTCCAGAAGCAACGTCTCAATCTCAGCATGACGCCTGAGGTTCTCGACGATGGAATGGGCTTGCGCCTCGATGCCGGCGTCGCCGCCGAGTTGCTCTACCGCCTTACGGGTCGCCAGGTCGATGACGTTGGAATGGGTTCGCCTTTGCATTTCGTCTGCAATTACGACCCATTTCTCGGACTTAGATCGGCGAGACACGGTGCGACCGTCGACGCCGAACTTGCGGCCGAGGGCCTCGAATCCGGTTTCTTCACCTGACTCGTAGGCCGTGCGAATGTCAGCCCAGGGAATATCGGTGCGACGGCCTTGGCCGCGCTTGCGCGGTGGAGTCTCCTCCATAACGTGGGTCTTCCTGCCGGCATCCTCCGGCGGATTATCGGGCAAATGGATGAGCGGTTAAGAATCTCGGGCTCAAGCCCCAAGACGCTAAGAGCTTGGCCTTACGGTAGCACTCTCGGCACTTGCCATCCCGTAGCTCTACGATCTCATCGCTTGAGCCCAAGAAGGCTCTCTTGCAGTCTGGGCACTCGAAGCCGAAGGTGCTCATGGGTCGATCGCTTCACTTACGAGCGCATGGCCTTCTGTGGCTTCGCCGGCGATAGCCGCAGCGAAGATGGCTTCCTTCGCATTGTCCACTAAGGCTTCGGCTGTCTTGGGCATATCGCGCGGCTCGAAAGCCAGCACGATCTCGAGGGGTTCGCCCTCTGCCGGATTCAGTTGGGCCTTGAGGACGACGCGATCGGGAACGTAGCCTACTTGAAGGCCGATGACCGTTCGCACTCAGGATTGCTTGCGGCGCGTGACGCGCGCCTTGGCCTTCTTGGGGGCCTTGCGTACCGGCTTCTTAGCTTGGGGAAAATCGGTGAAAGCAGCAACGACGGCCGGTTTACCGTCCTCGTCTATTCCAGCGACGTTAATGGTCGTCAAACCCGGAGGCGTTGCGTAGGTGCGGCCGAGTGGGCCGTCCTTAGACTTCGGAAAGGCTCGGAAGAACTGCCCGGTCGCCCGGAATGGGTCCTTCGGCTGGCACATGCCGGCCATCGTCCGCTTTAACTGCTCGCCTTCGACCGTATAGCCCTCGGCGAACTTGTGGAACGCACCGGCACAGCCCCAATCGCCAAGGCGGAGCACCAACGCGCGCATCTGCGCGACGTAGGGCGCCATCCGGTTCTCACGCTTCTTGCACTCATGGAGTAGTTCGATCGCCCAACCCGCGAGAGCGGCATCATCAAGCCGTGAGAGCGTATCGGTCGAGATCACCCCACCAACGCCGCCCTGGTCCGTTAGAATGGCCTGGCGCAGGATCGCGAAGGTCGATAGCTCGGCATCGCTTACATGGGCGGGTGGTTGAATCGGAGGGAGCGTCTTGGGGTCGAACTTCCGCCATGTGGCCCACACCCGGCCGACGATACGCCCGTAGATCGCCTGCAACAGCGGACGCTCACCATCAAGGAAGGCGCGAGCGCTTTTCTCTGCATAGGGCAAACCACCCGGGACAATCGGCAGAAGGAAGTAGGTCGTCGCTATGTCCGCGACCGTACCCATCCTGTTACGACGGAATCGATCGAACAGTCCCAATAGATGCTCCTCTCGGAAAATAAATATCCAACCCTATTGCATCCCGGTCTGTCACGCTGTATACTGTGACCATGGACAAGCAATATCGGCAACCGCAGCAGGCCCCGAAGCCTCGCACCCGCTTCATCCGCGTCGGATTCGACGTATGGGAGATTCCTGAATGACCGACCAACATCGCGCACTCTTTGAAGAGCATGTGCGCGCCAACGCCGAGCGTCGCCGCCGGATCACCGAAGCCGCGCGCCTCACCGCCGCAAAAGCGCGGATGGCCTCATGAACACCACCATCGTCGCATCACGGTCCGAAGCACTCGCCAAAATGGAAGCCGCAGGGCGTAAGCACCTGGGCGACATTTACTCCCCTGCGGAGATTACAGCCTGGGCCTCGAAACAGGTCGATGCCTACCTCAAACGCGGGGTTCTCGTTATCGGAAAGGCTACAGCATGACCGTACAATCAAACGACACCCTGCAACGCGCAATCGACGACCGCAAAAGTAGCGCCGGGAGTAGGACGACCTGGGTCACGGCGGAGCATTACGCCTGGTGGAATCCCACGCTTCTGCGCTGGTGCCTGATGACCAAGGATTGTCTGGAAGGCCCCGATGTCGTGATGCCCTCCTGGTGGTCGCCGGAGCAGCGGTTTGCGGTTCGAAATCGTGATGGTTCGCTGAAAGAGTCTTTGCGCCTGGACGGTTCGCCCGCGACGTTCGCCACGATGGAATACGCGCATCGCTCGACGACTTATGGCGACCGCGCTCACATTGTCACCGCCTCGCTCGAAACAGGCGAGGAAATACCGGCGTGACCAAGCCGAAATATCCCTGCGAGGTCTGCGGTAAAGCTATCAGCATCGAACGGCAAATCAGCGCCCAATCGAGAGGCTATCCTCCACGCTTCGATTCGGACGCCTGCCGCGATACGGCTCGGCAACGGGCCTATCGCGCGCGGAAGAAAGCCAAATGAGCGACCCGCGACGCCTTGCCGCTATCGAGCGCGGCAAAGGAGATTGCCGAACTCAAGAACCTGTTGGGCTGGAGTCTGTAAGTCTTGAACGGCGTTTTCGCACGCCGCAGCGGCCTACTGTCATTCGGCGACGCAGCACCACTACCAAGACAGTGGTACGCAGCCTGGATTCAGGTGCTGCTCTCCAACCGTACCGGGAGATCTCTTTTCAATGCCAATGCGGGCGACCTAGAGCGTCGATCCGCACTTCGAGAACCCAAGAGCGCGCAGCGCTATGCGCGACGCATCCCAAGACAATGGAACGGGCCACCGCAAGAGCGTTCACGCCGCAACCTTTTCCCGCATCGCATGAGCATACCCCAACACGCCGGCGCGCCACCGTGGTAGCACGGCCGACATGAGGTAGTTTCCGCGAATGAACGCCCGACTCGTATCCACCAACGCCTTCCGCTTCTGCGGATGATCGACGAGATCGAGCAGCGAGCGTACCCACACCCGGTCATCTTCCGGCGGCACCGCTACGATGCCATCGGGACATTCTTGTGCGTACTGAGCATACGGCCCGTACTTCGTTGCGACCACCGGCACACCGGCCATCGTGTACTCTAACACCTTCACATTGCTTTTCGAGCGGTTAAAGATGTGGCGTTCGAGCGGAGCCAGGGCAATATCGAGATCGAGGTTCGCCAACGCCTCGTAGTACCGAGGCATCAGGCTATCACTGAACAGGCTCGGCCGCTGGTTCTCGATCGTCTTGGCAACCGTCGCGCCGTCGAAGTCCATACGCGCCCAATACTCGCGCTTGAACAGCCCGCGCAAGTCCTGGCCGTAGAATACCACCCGCACCCGCGGGCGCTCGTCCATGACCTTCTGCAATGGCTTAACGATTGTTGCAACGTCGCCGACATGCGAAGTCGAGCCGACGTACCCAATGCGGACCTGTCCGATGCGCTTCGGACTCTCGCAGAACGAGGACGGGAACCGAGCGCAGTACGCCTCGAACGTCTTGTCCTCGATCGCATTGGGGCACACAACCGACCGCGGGTTGTCCAGCTCGTACACCTCGCGGAGTTCTTCCGTCGAGAGCACCAAGAAGTCCGCCGCTCTAGCCGCGCGTTGAAAGCGCTGTGTATTCGGGCGGCCGTTGCCGAAGATTTTGAAGAACGCCGAGCGCGGAGGAATCGACTTGAGATTGTCGTCCGATTCGAGCGCGACGATCGGCCGGCCACCGCGGGCCACCAAGGCTTTCGCCGTCGCCGCCATGCCCTGTTTGAGAGCGGGCCGCTGCGCTTCGGGATACTGCGCCGCCGTTCGCTCGGCCAGCGCCGCAAAGGCGGAGGTCGGGTCCAGCGACGTGAGCGCCTCCATAAACTCTACGACGACATCGGTATGGGCACGCTGGAATACGACAAGATCCGCTTCGGTAATCTTTGGCGAGGCGACCGTGTCGACGATCGACAACTCGAACCCATCTGATTCGGCAAGAGCGCGAAAGGGAGCCATGAGGCGATAAAATCCGCATCCGCCAACGTCGCCCGGAGCGATTACGACCTTCACGCTGCCACCGCTTCGGCCTTGATTTTCTCTTGCTCGGCCGCTTCGATCACCGCAAGCAGATCCCGCGTGCGCCATTGATGAGGCGCAGCATAGACCACCGATGCCTTCGGATGCATCTGCCATTGCAACGGCGTAATCGTCGTCGCAATCAAAGCGTGATTCGAGATGCCGGCGGCGTGCGCCAATCGGCTACAGGCCGAGTCCGTCGTAATGACGGCCTTCTTGCAGGCGCGCATGAGATTAGCGACATAGCTCAGCGTCTCGCCATAAATGTAATCGTCGGCGTCAAACCCGAGCAGCGGTTCGTCGCCTCTAGCGCCCAAGATGCCGATGCGATTTTGGTTTGGGCCAAGAATGTCTACGAGCGCCTCAACCTCGGGCACTCTCATCCCGCGCGCCGGGTCTTTCGACCACGGAGCAATCAGATAATCATAGGCCGGAACAACCACCGGGAAATCGTCAAGCGCTGGCTGCTGCGGCATACAGGGCACGTCGAGCCCGAGCAGCGCGTAGAACTGTTGCGTCGGATGCCCAACGTCTTTGAAGAAGTAACCACCGCCGAGCGCAGCGACGACGCCGATCTCGAACGCATCATCCGCGTCGGTTGGATCGTAAGTCGTCGGCCGCACGTTATCCGGCCACGCCATCAATCTCTGGACTTCTTCATTCGCCATTTGCAGCCGAATACTGCAGTCCGAGAACTCCTTGGCGAAGGCGCAGATAGCGGGCGCCGCCATAATCGAGTCGCCAATGTTCTTGTCAACGTCGCGAATGTGGATGATGCTCACTTGGCCGACTCCGACAGTCCACAAGAATGGCATTGAGACACAACGCGACCGTCGTCCAAGCGATAAAGATGAATCGCTTGCAACCAGCAGCTAGGACAGAACAAGCATTACCCTTTCGGATAGAGTTCGGCAACCTTCGGGATAACATCATGCGGCGAAAGCGTCGCCATCTTCGTGAAGATCGCGTGAGCGCCGGGGTACGTTCCCCAATCCTTCGTCACGTCGTTATTGCAAAGCAGCAGGTGATTGCACCCGACTGCATGAGCAAGTCTCGCGGGACCGCTATCTACCGTAATCACCAGCTTCGCCCGACGCATCATGTTCGCCACAACACGCAAGGGCAAGTCGAGGTGGTACTTCAGATTGGGATGCGCGAGCGAGGCCCGCATCTTCGCATGGTTCTGCGGGAAGTGCGACTGCGTAAACGGGTTGATCTTGCGTAGGCCATCCATCGCCGGCATCCGCGCCGAACCGATGCACCCAATCGAAACGTGCGGCTCGATAGAGTCTAAGACTACCTGCCAATTGTCGAGCGCCCAAAACCGCGGTATCTCCGCAAGCACATACGGCGCAATCAGAATATCGGCAGTCGGGACTTCGACATGCGAAGGGAGGTCGTCGTCGATCTCCGGTTGGTGCACGTCGCCCGATAGTTCGGGAAAGCCAACCCACGCGAGGAACTGCGAGGTCGGATGCTCGCGCTTGGCACCGAATGGAGCCTGCGGTCGGCGATGCACCATGTCGTGAATTGAAATCCGCTCCGCGTTCGGCGGAATCTTGCCGGTTAGTCGGTGCAGGTCGTACTTGCGATTCGGGAACAGGTCGGCGACGTCAGGGTTCGTCCAGGCAATCGCGACTTCATGGCCTTCGGCCTGCCGCTTCTTTGCGAGCGCGAGCGTGCCGGGAAAGGAAACCAGCGTATCGCCGAGGCTTACGCAGTCGTTCCAAATTACAAGCACCGAACTACGCCTTGCGAGATATAGTCAGGAATCCGTAGCCTTCCGGCTCGTCCCGCTCAAACTCGATCGTTAAGCCCAATCCCGTCAACACCGGGCGCATGTATTCGAGCGACATATCGGGATTTGAATGGTGGGGGTTCAGCCCTTGGCCGGTTTCGGCGCACACCTTACGGAAGCGCATTTCATTTGGAAGGTAGAGCGCCAAGATGCCGCCGGGTTTTAGTACGCGCAACCATTCCTTAAGCACCGGAATGGGGTCCGCAAAATCTTCTAGAAGGTGCGAACTGTAAATAACGTCGGCAACGCTGTCGCGGAACCATTCGAGGTTGCGCGCGTCACCCGTTAAATGCTGAGGGTCGTTGCCCATGTTCGCATAGCGCGCCGCTTGATCGACGTTGATTGCGGTCGGGCAAATACTGTCGGCACCGAACCCAAGGTCCAGCACCATCATGCCAGGCTTGATAAACGGCAAAACGAACTCGCGGATCCTTGACGTTTCCCCGCCTGCTGCCACCGTATAGCCTCCGCTCACTGTAACCTTGCCGTCAATGCGCCGCACAACCGGAAACTGTCCGTCGTCAAAGCGCTCGTCGTCCGGCACCTGGGAATAGAAGTCCATTCCGGGCTCGTAGCCGATGAATGGAGCGGTCGGTTTGAACTCGCCGAAGCGGTCGCCCCATAGGCCCTTGATGACGCGCGTGAACGGCAGCGAGATTTCTTCCCACAAGCCATTGAAGCGATCGGGATTGCACTCGCCGGCAAAGAAGTTCTCGAACTCGCGGCACCCGCGCGTAATAACCTGAATCTCCGACGCTGGGCACTCGTACACCGGGCACCACAGCGCCGTCCAGCCGTCGTTGATTGCTTCGAGTCGGTCGATTAGCCGTTGGCTAAGAATGTAGGCGTCGGTGGCAAGAAAGTAGAGCTTTTCGTAGCGTTCTAGCAGGCTCTTTATCTGCCAATATAAACGCCATACCGATGGATACGAATGGCCTTCACCGCGAACGAGATGCGGCTGCAGGTTAACGACTTCAATGCCGTGCTTTGCGGCAAACCGCTCGCACGTTTCGGGGCTCGACCCGTTGTCCAAGAGGATAACGGGAAACGTATCGCCATAGTGAGCCAGGAACCGCTCAACGCGCCGGCAACCGTCGCCTTCACCCTTGTAACTAGGATCGAGACAGTCCAACCAGGCGTGAGTAACGAGCGGCGTCGTCACGCGCTCTGCAACGCACCGCCAGAAAGCTCGGGCCCAGACTCGACAATGCGACGCCAATCGGACATTCCGGCTTGTACCGGCGACTCACACCCTTCGAGTATCCGCTTGAGCCATTTAGCGTGGACTATGGCATCCGCAAGCCTTTTTCGGATAGCCTCCGTAAAAGCTTCCAGCGAATCATCGCCGCGAAACGCGAAACTTTCGCCAGGCTGCAGATTCATCCCGGCTTCCCACCCGCCTTGCGACTCCTCGACGCGATTACGCATCTTCGCCATCTCCGGCAGCGCTTTCGAGTGATGGTAGTCGAACGGCTCAAGAGTAGAGGGCAACGCTAAAATCTCCTTACCATCGAGCGAGCCATTCAGCCGCGCCGGATGCGATAAAATCAGTTTCCGCTTTAGGGCGTTCCACGCCGTAGTAGTCCGCCTCGATGCACTCCTCCAAGTAAATCTGGAGATCGTGCAGAGCCTTCAACTGCTCGGCATAGACCTGGCGGTTTCCGTACACGATCGCCGACTCGCGTATGTAGTCGTCGACCTTCCCGCACATGCCCACCGGCTTCGTTCCGGCAAAGACCACGCTATCTTCGCAACTGCGAATCCACCGCTCGATGGCGACGATTCGTTCGGCCCGCTCGTCGTCGGTCATCGTGCGTTTGCGAAGCCTCGGATCGCTAACAAAGTGCGGTATCTTCTCGCCCGACTTATAACAGCCAACTGCGAGGCAAGCCTCGTAATCCGTATGCGTATGCCAAGAGAGAGCGGCTAGACTTTGCGAGCGAACGCCGGCATAGAAACCAAACGCCAAGGCGAGAGCGACCGCAACGGCCACGAATACGATTAGCACTCTCGGTCGGGGTCCTCCACGCCGCTGCAGTCCACCATCGCAAGTTCATTCCGCGAGTTGTCCGCATTACTGCGTCGAACGAGATAGCCGGTTTCGGTCCGGTCGAACACGCGAAAGCCGTCCTTGAGCGCGTCGGTCAAATGACGATAGACGCGCAATCCCGGCACGGCGAAACCCTCCACGGCCTCAGTAGTGCGGTTTACTCCCGGCGAACCCGCCGGATCGGAAACATCCTGGGACGCGTCTAAAATGGTCCTCCGGGTCGCGCAACTGCAGGCCATGAGCGTGCAGACTACCGGACTTGCCTTCGACGGCGGGGACAACGCCAAGACGCTGCAACCGCTTGCAACTGAGACAGGTTACGGCCCGACCGCGAACCTCCGCGATCTCAAGGGTCGAGCGGAAGCGGTACTGCCGACAGAGCGTCGACGCGCCTATGCCGAAGAACGCGAGCCGGTGAACGGCTCCGCCAGCCTCGACGGCTCGGCTTGCGCCAAAGCGCAGAAGATGGTCCACCGCATGCATGCCGTCCCGAATGGGACGAGGGGCGACCGCTATCACGGGCAAACCGCCTTACGCAAAACAAAAACAGCCGCTAAAGCGACTGCTCTCACCCTACTTTCGCATACAAAAGTCTCGAGTTCTCGTGGGTTCAGTATCTCGCAGGGCGCGGCGATTGTCAAGTGTCTCACGCCGCCTCGACGTTTGCGATGATAAGTTCTTCGAGCTTTTTAGCGATCGCCATACGCTCGACACCGCTCTTTGCCATTGAAAGAAGCGCGTGCATTTCCTCGAGTAGTTCGCCCGTATTCTTGCCGGTCATGTCGTTGAGTTCGTAGACGACGTGCGGCTCGAGTCTCGCTTGGGTCCGCATGCGCGGCTCGCTACCCTTCAGCGGTCGCCCAGATCCGCATGCGCCTTCAAGGCGCGCGGCGTTCTGCGCGATCGCCCGCTCGGCTCGCTGCTTCTCGCTTAGGGGACCGGATTCGTCGGCGATCATGCCTTCGTAGTTGCGTTCACGGCGGGCGGCCACCGTATCGGCATTCGCGGGCGGCTTAGGCTTCTTGTGGCGGCCACCGCTATGGCTAATCTCGCCCTCGTACTTCGCGAGATTTTCGATCGTATCGCCTAGGTATTCCCGATCGCGATCCTTGGCTGACTTCACGACTACTCCCGACAGCCGCGCTGCCTCTGCCCGCTCTCGGCCGATTTTTGTCGCATCCACCAAAGACATGTCGGGATACTCCGCCCGAACATCGGCTATGCACCGGGCGTCGTCGGCGTAGGCCCCGCGGTTGGAGATGCCCTTTTCAAGGCTTGCGGGGCCGTAGGCGATGCCCTCGCGTTCGAGTCGAGCCTTTTCCTTACGGTTCTGTCTTTCGTTCCACTCGAAGCCGTCTACGCGCGTCGCATGGTGTCCAATTCCCATGGCGGCGGAACTGTCATCCATGAAGTCCTGGTTCAATTGCGACGACGGAGCCTCCCGATCTTCGGGTGCTCCGTCAATGCTCTCCGGCTGCTCGTCACCGAAACTCATACATACCCTCGCTCACACCGGCATGAATACCGGCGGCTTTCCCGCATTACTATGGAAATTCTCTATGCTAGGCTGCTTGTACCTGCGAAGCACTTGTTCGCACGGAACGCTTTTTTCGAAACCACTCGCGCCGATAGTTCCTACGGTATGCACTCCCGCATTGAGGGCAGCGCACTTTGTTGGCCGCGACCGCTAATGCTATCCCGCAATCGACGCAAGTCTCGCTCGAAGGCGTGGATTCCACCTTCACGGCTTCCCTCGGCTTATGCTTCGGAGCCAAGAGCGTTCGCAGCCGCTCGAATAACTGCTCGGACGGAATGGAATCTAAAACCGGCATCGGCCGAGAGATCATGCCGCACCCCTTTGTCGTAAGCCAAGGTCCGTATTGCTTCCGAGATGCCATTGGTGAATGGGGCAGCGGTAGGCGTGTTGCTTGCCGGCGAGGTTTTTCCGACAGACAAACGCCTGCGCTTCGTCGAACGTCGCGTAGGCTTTCTTCGCGGCTCCGCCCGCCGTCATGCATTGGCGGTATTCCCGGTGGACGACGTTGCCCTTGCGGTACTCGGCCAAGACCCGAAGCAGCTCTACCGCTTCACGCTGGCTCCCGTTGAGATCGGCGACGAGGTGCTCCCACCGCTCTCTATGGGGTCGCACCCAAATGCGATCGTAGAGCAGTACGAGGAGCACCCCGCCGACAAGAAGTGCAACAATCACGCGGGGACGAGCTCGCGATCGTGCGCGGCTACGAAGGCTTGGATGCGCTTTGCCACGGCCATCGCATCGGTTCTCTCGGACGGCTCGTAGAACGGCCCACCGAACAGGTGCAACGCCTCACCAAGCGTCAGTCCGTAGAACGCCTTTACCGCCGGCCATCCTTGCTTTCCGTCGAAGAACGGCGACAACCGGCCGCGGTTGAGTTCCAGCGGGAGAGGAACGCTTTGCAGCCCTTCGATCTGATGCGCCAGGTCGTGGATTGCGTGACCGACCGCACAGGCCGCCGTTCCGCAGTCCCACCTGCCGAGATCGAACCCTTTGGGCATTTCGGGATTATGATGGCGAGCCTCGTCGACGCGCTCCAGAAGTGAAGCGGTCATCGCGAGGCGTTTGAGATTGTGCATTTTCGTTAGGCTCCTTTTTGCTTTATGAGATCGAGAACGAATTCCGTAGCAACCAGCTTGCCGCCGAACAAGGCGTAGCCGGGAGGGATAGGATCACCAGGACGCCAGGTTTGCAGATCGGCCTCAGTAACTTTCCGCCGCGCACCCACTCGCGGCGGCGTTACATCTGGCCGTGAACGGCGCAGCGGCTTGTCGCGCTTGTGCAACTTGGACACGGTAGCATTTGGCATCACCTCCTCTGCGTTTATCGATTGGTGCAACTTTACGACGACGATCGAAACTCGATGCTCGCCGTTTGGATCGCGACGAATGGCAAAGTGGCAAGGGTTCGCGAGTCGATCGTCGCTCCACACGCCGGCCGCCGTCAAAGCGTCCCACTCGCATTTTGCCAAGTTAGCGGCATCAGTACGCCTGCGATCTCCGATGTAACGAACGATCACCGACAGGCACTCGCACGTCGCCGTTATCCAACCGGTGCGCGCCATCTCCGCTTCCGCCGCCTCTTTCACGGCCTTGAACAGCGCCCGATACTCCTCGCTCTTGCGACCGAACCGCAGTCCGTCCCGCCCCAACGAATTCACGCTCGGGTAACGGCCGGGGATGGGGATGCAGAGCGAAAGAACGTCGGTCATCGGGAGAACAGCGACCTCCGCATCCACGGCTCCATTTTTGGATCGCAAAGAGCCAAAGGAGCCAGCGGGCCAAAGCAGGCCAGGTACAGGCAGATGCCTACGGAGTTGAAAAAGCGAGAGATCGACTCAGCCACGATCGCGCTCCTGCGAGAGCGACTTTGCGGATTCTAAAGCGCGAATCTTACCTGACGACCATCCGGCAAGGTTTGGCCGCTCGTATTCAATGAGGGCAACAATGTGCCGGACCGCTATGGTTGACGCAGACCTCGTCCCTTCGCTGAATAAATCAATGTCTAGATTAACGTAGACATGCTCCTCGGAAAGAGCGGCATGAACCCTCGCCGCCGCTTCCTCGTCTATGTCGTAGTTCCCATTCGTAAGAACGAGCAAGATCGTCTTAGCCATTAGAGGGCTCCTGCGAGAGCGTTGCTTCCGACCCTGTTCCTTCATTTGGGTCCGAGTTTGTTCCGGTCGTTATTTGCAAATGCAAGACGCGACCGCAATATTGGCACACAGCAGACCCGTCGGTGTCGCAGAATACGCTTCCGTGAAAGCAGATGCCCCGCGCCTCGATAGCCGAGAGCCTGGCATTCTCTTTCCGTAAATCGCGAAGCTCCTGTTGCTCGGCAGCCGTCCTCGAAACCGGCGGGCTAACCCGCGCTTGCATCTCTTCCGCCCAATCCATCGAAACTTTGTCGAGCGCGTCGCGGACCTTGGCGTTCTCTTTCGTTAGGCGCTCGACTTCCGACTTCAGTCGTTCAGCCAACGCGGCCATTTCATCGAAGTTATTGCAAGCCTTTTCGTCCCAGGCCACGGCATCGTCACGCTCTTTCGTTA
>Ga0134128_10000904_pt1 | contig 40260 bp, 30 predicted proteins | sample KB31754_FD_96462 | JGI IMG/M metagenome (GOLD analysis project Ga0134128, IMG submission 96462) | Terrestrial soil microbial communities with excess Nitrogen fertilizer from Kellogg Biological Station, Michigan, USA - KB3-175-4 | ecosystem: Environmental > Terrestrial > Soil > Unclassified ...
ACACCGTCTACGCGTTCCTGGACCTGGTGCAAAAGCGCGGCAAGCGCCCCGCCGGCGCCCCGGACGCCACGCTGGCGCGCCCGGTCACGAAGGTGGGCGTGGTGGGAGCCGGACTCATGGCCGGCCAGTTCGCACTGCTTTTTGCCCGCCAGCTCAAGGTGCCCGTGGTCCTGACGGACATCGACGCGGCCCGCGTGGACAAGGGCGTGGGCTACGTGCACGGGGAGGTGGACAAGCTGCTCGCCAAGGGCCGGATCAGCCCGGACGCCGCCAACCGCACCAAGTCCCTGGTCACCGGCTCCGTCACGAAGGACGCCTTCGCCGACGCAGACTTCGTGATCGAGGCCGTGTTTGAAGAGCTCGAGGTGAAAAAGCAGGTCTTCGCCGAGGTCGAGGCCGTCGTCTCCCCCGAGTGCATCCTCGCCACGAACACCTCCTCGCTGTCCGTGACGGCCATGGCGGAAGGCCTCAAGCACCCGGAACGGCTGGTGGGCTTCCACTTCTTCAACCCCGTGGCACTCATGCCGCTGCTGGAGATTGTGCGCGCGCCAAAGACCGGCGACGCCGTCCTCGCCACGGCCTTCGCCACCGCCAGGGCGCTGCGCAAGACTGCCGTGCTGGTCAAGGACGCCCCCGCGTTTGTGGTCAACCGGGTGCTGCTGCGGCTCATGGGCGAGGTCTTCAGGGCATTCGACGAAGGCACGGACGCCCACACGGCCGACAACGCGCTGCGCCCCCTGGGCCTGCCCATGACCCCGTTCACGCTGCTCGCCATGGTGGGACTGCCGGTGGCCCAGCACGTCACGGAGTCGATGCACGCCGCGTTCGGCGACCGGATCGCCGTCTCAGCCAACCTGCAGGCGCTCATCGACGCCGGCAAAAAAGGCCTGTGGGAAAAGGCGGAGGACGGCTCACGGCACATCCCGGCCGACACCCTGGCGCTGCTTTCCTTCGGCACCACTCCGTCCACCGGGGAAGAGCTGCTGGCAAAGACGCAGGACGCGCTCGCGGAGGAGGTCGGCCTCATGCTGGCCGAGGGCGTGGTGGCCGGGCCCGAGGACATCGACCTGTGCATGATCCTCGGTGCCGGCTGGCCCATGCACCTGTGCGGCATCACCCCGTACCTGGACAGGGTCGGGGCCTCGGAGCGTGTGAACGGCAGGCGCTTCCACACCGCGTAGCGATCCCCTGCCCACGCACGACGCCGGCCGCTCACCGTGGGGGCGCGGCCGGCGTCGCGCCTCTTGGCCAACGCCCAGTCTTGGCTGATAGGAATAATTCCATGACTGTCGAGCTTTCCCCGGTGCCGCCCCGTGTGACGTCCCCGGTTTCGTCCCCGGTTTCGTCCCCGGTTTCGTCCCCCAGCCGGCGCAACGTCCTCCGGGCCACCACCGCCGTCTGCGGCGGCGCTTGTGCCCTGGCGCTGGCCGGGTGCGTGCCGGCAGCTTCACCGGCTTCCCAAAAGGTGTCCGCGCCGCAACCCATCCCCACAACGGGGAAGCCGGTGCGGGTGGGAAAAATCTCCGAGCTGGCCGTCGGCGCCACCGCCGCGGGCACGGCCAACGGGGTCAACGTGGTGATCTACCGCCCCGACGCAGCCACCGTCCTGGCCTACAGCGACGTGTGCACGCACGCCGGCTGCGCGGTGGTGCCTGACGGTTCCGACTTTAAGTGTCCGTGCCACAGTTCGGTGTTCAAGGGAAGCGACGGCACCGTGGTGTCCGGCCCCGCCCGGGAGGCGCTGCCCCGGTTTGCCGCGGCCATCGACGGCGACTGGATCACCGTGAGCGTCTGACCGGCCGCCGTGGGTGTCCTGACGCATGCGCCGCGAGCGGGGTAGCCTAAGGGATGCCTCATGAAGAGCTCATCCGGGAATTACTGGCCGCGCGCGTGGAACACGCGCGCGGCCAGGTCATGAGGCTGCGCGGCGAAATCCGTGAAGTGACGCTCGCTCACCGCGATACGCCGGCGGATGACGAACACGATCCCGAAGGTTCCACCGTGACGTTGGAGCGGGAGCGGGCCGTCGCCCTGTTGGCGGGCGTTGAAGCCCAACTGGCTGAGTTGCGGGACGCGCAGGAGCGCCTGGCGCACGGAACCTTCGGCACGTGTGAACGTTGCGGGCAACCCGTTCCGGCCGAACGGCTCGAGGTCCGGCCGGAGGCCAGGCACTGCGTGACATGTGCCGGGATTCGGGCGCGCGGGCACTGAAGGCGGCATCCGCCTCGCACTGCGGAGGGAGCCGAACACCCTCACCACCCCGCATGCCGCCGACGCGTCGGGGTTTCACGACTACGCTGTTTTTAGTCTCTGAAGAACGAAAGAGCGGTGGTGTTGACGGTGGGAACCTTGGCAGTGGTTGTTGGTTTGATGCTGGCTACGGTCCTCATGGTTGGCCTCGGGGACCGCATCCGTCTGCCGTATCCAGTGCTGATGATCATTCTTTCTGCCGGTGCGGCATTCATCCCCGGGTTCCCGCAGGTCAAGATCGAGCCCGAACTGATTCTGCCGCTCTTTTTGCCGCCGCTGCTGTTCGCCACCGCGTTGAAGTCATCGTGGTCCGTGTTCCGGGTTCGCTGGCGCAGCATAGTGTTGTTGGCGGTTGCGCTGGTGGTGGTGACGACGGCAACGGTGGCGGGTGCCGCCTGGTTGTTGGTCCCCGGAATTGGCATACCGGCGGCCATTGCGCTCGGCGCCATGGTGGCCCCGCCTGACCCGGTGGCCGTGGAGTCCATTGCCGGGAAGGTCCGGATGCCCCGGCGGCTGAGCGGCGTGCTGCAGAGCGAGGGGTTGTTCAACGACGCCACCGCCATCGTCATTTTCCAGACCGCCGTCGCCGCGGCCGTGGCCGGACAGGACGTTGGGCCCGGCATCATCGTTTCATTTCTGCTCGGGGCCGTTGGCGCGGCCGCCATCGGCCTGGCCGCCGGCTGGGTCACCAAGAAGCTGACGGACTTTGTCACCAATCCCGTGGGGCACAGCGCGGTCACCCTGGTGGTCCCGTTCGCGGTGTACATAGCGGCGGATTCCGTCCACGCCTCGGGCGTCGTCGCCGTCGTCGTCACGGCCTTGGAGATCAGGCGCGGCGGCCGCGCCACTGCTGCGCAGGAGAGGGTCACCGTCAACGCCTTCTGGGACGTGGTGGAGTTGATGGTGACGGGCATCGCCTTTGGCCTGGTGGGCTTGGAAGTGCGCCAGGCAATCGAAGGCCAGGAGACGAACATTGGAGCGCTGATCTGGCCGGCGGCACTGATCTGCGTGCTCTGCTTTGCCGTCCGCGCCGCGTGGCTGGCCCTGCTGGTGCTGCCGAGCCGGCGTCGCGGAGCAGACGCGCCGCCGTCGAACGCGAAGGACGTTGCGGCGCTCACCTGGTGCGGCATGCGCGGCTTGGCAACGTTGGCGCTCGCCCTGGCCTTGCCGTCCACGTTGGCCGACGGCTCGCCGTTCCCCGGCCGCGCGCAGATAGTCCTGCTGGCCGTGGCCGTCTTGTTGAGCACGCTTGTCCTGCCGGGGTTGACCTTGCCATGGCTGATGAAACGGCTTGGCCTGTCGGAATCGCCTGAAACGCAAAAGCAGATGGAACAGGACCTCGCTTCCCGGGCGGAGGAAGCGGCCATGGCCGCCGTGCAGGCTTCCGACCTCCTCGACGGCGTGGATGAGAAGAGGATCGAATGGGTCAAGAGGCAGCTGCTGCAGCTCCACACCGAGCTGGCCGGCACGCCCACCGTCGCGGTCAAGGAGGAACGCTCCGAGTTCCGGGGCTGGGCCATCACCGTCCAGTCCCTGGCCCTCGACGCGGCCAGACAGGAAATGGTGACCGCACGCGGCGAAACGGGCTCGGACACGGTGGCTGCCGACCAGGTGCTGCGCCGCTTGGATTTGCGCACCATGCTGGTGCCGGACTGACAAAAACGCCCCTGCCCATTCCCGCCGTCAACGCGTAGGCTGGCAGCAAAGCCCCCGTGCGGGCAGACGCAGAGACCTTGATCATGGGAATCGGGTGCGAATTGTGCATTTGTCAGTCGTGGGAACCACCGACCTTGTCCGCGGGACCGTTCTGGTCCCCAACTCGAAATACCACGCCCACCGCGCGCTGATCCTGGCCTCCCTGGCGCCCGGCACCAGCCGGATCCACGGCCTCAGCGACGCCCGCCATGTCCAGTACACCGTCGCCGCCCTGCGCTCCCTCGGCACACGGATTGATGTGGACGGGGACACGTTCATTGTCCACGGCGGGCCCTACCGGGCCCGCAACGGGGCCGTGTCCGCGGGCAGCTCCGGCACCACCCTGTACTTCCTGGTGGGGCTGGCCGCCCTGGCCGACAGGGATGTGACCGTCACGGGGCAAAAGTACTTCGCGCACCGGCCCATCGGCCCCCTCCTGGCCGGGCTGCGGCAAATGGGCATTGAGGCGCATTCGCCCAACGACTGCCCGCCCCTGCAGGTGAAGGCGCGGCGGCCCACCGGCGGGCTGGTGCACATTGCCGGCACCCTCTCCCAATGGGTGTCCGGGCTGGTCATGGCCGCGCCCTTCGCGCTGGACGAGACCTCGGTGGTGGTGGACGGGCCGCTGAATGAGCGCACCTACGTGGAGCTGACAGTGCGCATGATGCGCCAGTTCGGCCTGCGGGTGGACGTCTCCGACGACTGGCAGCGGTTCACCATCCCGCCCAACCAGCAGGCCCGCCCCGTCGACCTCGTGCTGCCCCCGGACATTGGCTCGGCCGCGTTCGGCCTCGCCGTGGCTGGGCTCCACCCCGCCGACGTCCTGCTCAAGGGCCTGCGCCAGACCCGTTCCAACGGGACCGACCACCCCGAGTCCGAGCTCCTTGACATAGTTGCCGCCATGGGCCTGCCCATGGCGTACGACGCCGAGGCGGACTGCGTGCGCGTGCGCCACAACGGCATGCGGCTTGCCCCCGTGGAGGTGGACTGCCGCACCGTGCCGGACATGCTGCCGGTGCTGTCCGTGATGGCGGCCCTTGCCGACGGCGAAAGCGTGTTCCACCATGTGGAGCACGTGCGCCTGAAGGAGTCCGACCGTGTGGTGGCCATGCTGCAGTTGAACTCCATGGGCGCGGACCTGGACTTTGACGGCACGGACCTGCGGGTCCGCGGTGTGCCGCGCCTGGCCAGCGCGCACCTCTCGTCCTTCAACGACCACCGGGTGCTGATGTCACTCGCCGTCGCCGCCTCCGCCGCGGAGGGCCGTTCCCTGCTCACCTACCCGAATGCGTACCGCATCTCCTACCCGATGTTCCTGGACGCCATGCAGACACTGGGGCTGGACATGGAGGTGGAGGCCGGTCCGGCGCGCGAAAGCCGCACGGCGGCGCTGGCCGAGCAGGCCGCCGTCAGCGACGCCCTGGCCCGGGCAGAGTCCGCCGGGGAGCTCACCGCCTCCGACTGGATCCGCAAGTGGGCGGCGGAAAAGCCGCACGCCCTGGCCGTGGTCGACGCCCGCTGGGACACGGCCCCGCACCTGAGCTGGCAGGCGCTGGACGACGACGTGGACCGCGCCGCGGCGGTGTTCCTCTCCCTCGGCGTGGAGCCCGGGGAGCGGATCGCCGTGCAGCTGCCCAACTGGCGCCAGTTCGTGGTGATTGCCGCCGCGGCCATGCGGATCGGGGCCGTCATCTGCCCCATCATGCCGATCTTCCGGCAACGGGAAATGGCGTATGCGCTCCGGCTGTCCCGGGCGCGGTTCCTGATCGTGGCCGACAACTTCCGCGGCCGGCAGCATTCGCATGAAACGGCCGCCCTGCTGGACGCGGCGGCCGCCGGCCGCGACCCGGCGCTGGAGGGCATCAAGGTGGAGCACGTTTTCGTGGTGCACGGCACGCCCGGCACGGCACGGCTGATGCCCCCCGGCACCGGCTCGCCGGGCCCGGTGCGCTGGCAGGTCTGGCACCAGGCGCGGGCCGCCGCCCGCGTGGACCGCGCCGCCATCGACGCCCGCGCGCCCCGCCCCGACGACGAGGCCCAGCTGCTGCTGACATCGGGCACGTCCGGGCCGCCCAAGGGCGTGCTCCACACCCACCGCCGCCTGTCACGGGCCGCCGCGCTGCAGTCCGCCCAGCTGGGCCTGGACGGCTCCGACACCGTCTTCATCCCCTCGCCGCTGGCACACCAGACCGGCTTCCTCTACGGCATGTGGCTGGCGTTCGTGCTGGGCGCCCCGCAGATTGTCCAAAGCGTGTGGGACCCGGACCGCGCCCTGGCCGTCCTGCGGGACTGGGAGGGCAGCTTTGTCCAGGCGGCCACCCCGTTCCTGACCGACCTGGTGCACGCCGTGGAACGCGGCGGAACCGCGCCCACGCGGCTGCACACCTTCGTGGTGACCGGAGCCGCGGTCCCCCGCGCCCTGGCAGAGCGCGCCACCCGCGTGCTCGGCTCGGCCGTCTGCGGCGCGTTTGGCACCACGGAAACGGGGCTCGCCACCCTGTCGGCACCCTACGACCCCCCGGCGAAGGCCTGGGGCACCGACGGCCGGGCGCTGCCGGGCGTCCGGCTGCGCATCATCGACGACGACGGCCGCCCCCTTCCCCCGGGGGCCGACGGCAACCTCGAAATCTCCAGCGGCACCGTCTTCGACGGGTACCTGGACCGGCCCGGGCTCGCCGCCGAAACGTTCACCGCCGACCACTGGTACCGCACGGGCGACGTTGCCACCCTGGACGACGACGGCTACCTGCGCATCACGGGCCGCGTGAAGGACATCATCAACAGGGGCGGGGAGAAGCTGCCCGTCTACGAGATCGAACAGCTCCTGCACACCCACCCCGCCATCGCGGAGGCGGCCATCGTGGCCATGCCCGATCCGCGCCTGGGCGAGCGTGCCTGCCTCTTCGCCACGCTGGTCCCCGGCGCCAGCCTGGACTTCGCCGGGGTGCAGGGCTTCCTTGACGGGCACGGCGTCAGCAAGCACTACTGGCCCGAACGGCTCGAGATTGTCGGTGAAATCCCGCGCAACGCCGTGGGCAAGGTCCAGAAGTTCATGCTGCGCGAACGCGCCGCCCAACTGGCGCCCCATCCAGGGGCGGGACCGGCACCCGGGCAGGGGCCGGCGTCGTCCGACCCCTGGAACCCGGAAGAAGGGGACGGCAGCCATGGCGGGTGACCGGCTGGCGGGACTGGACGGGCGCGGCACGGCCGTGGACCGTGAAGAATATGCGCGGCTGCTGGCCGCGGTGACGGCCTGGGTCGAGGGGCCGGGCGAAAAATGGGCCGGCGTGATCGAGTCCACCGGCACTGTGCCGCAGACCCTCCGCACTGAGCTGCGGGAACGCGGCTTCCTGGGCCTGGCCGCGCCACGCGCGCTGGGCGGGGCGGGGCTCTCCTTCACGCAGTGGATGGGGCTCATGGAGGTGTTCTCCAGGTCGCACGCCTCCATCCGGATGATTGTCCACGTGGTCAACGGGACGTGGCGCTCCATGAACCCGCACGCCACGGAGGACCAGCGGCGGCGCTTTGTGGTGCCGTCGGTGGCCGGTGACATCACCGTGGCCTTCACGCTCACCGAACCCGACAACGGCACGGGGGCGGACATCACCGCCACGGTGCGCCGGGACGGGGACAGGTACCTTCTCAACGGCACCAAGCACCTGATCACCTTCGGCGTGGACTGCGACTACTGGCTGCTGTTTGCCCGGCTGGAAGGCAGCCGCGGCAAGGACGGGACCGTGGGGCTGCTGGTGGCAAGGGACTCCCCCGGCGCCACCGTGGAGGACACCTCGAACACCATGGGCGTGCGCGGCACCGACCACGCCCGGCTGACGTTCCGCGACACGCCCGTGCCCGTGGCCAACCGGCTGGGCCAGGAGGGCGACGGGCTCGCCATTGCCCTGGGCGGCTTCCTGACGCCGAGCCGGATCTCGGTGGGCATGAGCTGCGTCGGGCTCGCCGAGCGGGCGCAGGAACTGGCCGTGGCCCATGCCCGCCGGCGCGTCACGTTCGGCAAGCCCATTGCCGCGCGGCAGGCGATTGCCTTCATGCTCGCCGAAAACGCGGCCGACATCCAGGCCGCCAGGGCCCTGGTCATGCACGCCGCCGCACAGTGGGAAGCGGGTGCCGGCGACGCCGCGGCCCTGTCCTCCATGGCGAAGCTGACAGCCGTGGACATGCTCACCCGCGTCACCGACAAGGCCCTGCAGGTGCACGGCGGGCTTGGCTATTGGAAGTCCGAGCCCATCGAGAGGGTGTACCGGGACGCCCGGGCCCAGCGCTTTGAGGAAGGCACCAACGAAATCCAGAAAGCGGTCATTGCAAAGGATCTCCTGGACCGGGCGGCAGCAAGGGAAGAGGCGGACGCGTGAGCGGAAAGTACAGCGGAAAAGTAGCACTGATCACCGGCTCGTCGCGCGGGATCGGCAGGCACCTGGCGCTGGCGCTCGCCGCGGAGGGGGCCGCCGTCGTCGTCAATTACCGGCGGAACGCGGAACTGGCGGACAACGTGGCTGCCGAGGCCCGCCGGCTGGGCGGGCAGGCCATTTCGGTCAAGGCCGACGTCGAGGACCCGGACGGCATCATGGGGCTGTTCGACGCCGCGGCAGCCGAGTACGGCCGCCTGGACTACTTCGTCAACAATGCCGCCGCCGCCGCGTTCAAGAAGATCGTGGACCTGAAGGTCCATCACCTGGACCGCTCCCACGCCGTGAACCTGCGCCCCTTTGTCCTGGGCGCCCAGGAGGCCGTGAAGCTCATGGACAACGGCGGGCGGATCGTGGCCGTGACCAGCTACGGCAGCATGCGCGGCTTCGCCAGCTATGCCGCGCTGGGCCCGTACAAGGCGGCCGTGGAATCGTTCATCCGCTACATGGCCGTGGAGTTTGCCGGCTACGGGATCAATGTCAACGGGGTCAACGGCGGGCTCATCCAGTCCGACTCCCTGGACTATTTTTACGGGATGCCCGGGATGGCCCCGATGGAGCGGGTGCTGGAAACCATCCCGCTGGGGCGTCCCGGCACCGTGGCCGACATGGCCAACGCCATTGAATTCCTGCTCTCCGACAAGTCCGCCTACATGACCGGACAGACCCTGGTGGTGGACGGCGGGATGACCGTGGCGGCCGCCCCCTACTACCACCAGGTCACGGAGCCGCTGACGCTGCCGGACCGGCCCACGCGCGGGTAGGCGCGTACGCTGGAAGCCATGACCGCTGCGCTTCAGGACTCCGTGTCCATCCGCCCCCTGACGCTTTCCGACGCCGCCGCCCTGGCCCGCTGCCACGCCCGCAACCGGGCCTACCTGCAGCCGTGGGAACCCGTCCGGCCGGAAAGCTTCTACACGGCGGCGGGCCAGCGGGAGCGCCTGGCCGTGTCGCTGGCCGAACAGGCCGCCGGGCGCAGCTTTTTCTGGGCCGTGGTCGACGCCGGCCGGCTGGCCGGCTGCATCTCCCTCACCGACGTGGTCCGGGGCGCGTTCCAGAACGGGCACGTCGGCTACTGGGTGGCCGAGGACCGGCAGGGGCGCGGCCTGGCAACCACCGCCGTGGGCTTCGTTGGCGCTTTCGCCACGGAGCTGGGCCTGCACCGGCTGCAGGCGGGGACCCTGGTGCACAACACGGCGTCCCGGAAGGTGCTGGCACGCAACGGCTTTGCGGAGATCGGGACCGCCCCGAACTACATCCGGATCAATGGGTCCTGGCAGGACCACGTGCTGTACCAGAAAGTCCTGCACGGCTGATGCAGGGGTCTCGACAGGCTCGACCAGCGGCCCCGGCCGGGGTCTCGACAAGCCTCACGCCGGACCATGGGATATGTAATCTGTTCGCGCCGCCCCCGCGCCCGGCTTTCCACCCTTAAGGTCCTCCATGTCACGGGACACTTCCAGCACTGTCAACCAATCCGCGGTTGATCCCACGGCCAGGCTGTCGCGCCGGTCCGTCACGATCATCGCCACGCTGCTGGCCGCCACGTTCGTCGTCATCCTGAACGAGACCATCATGAACGTGGCACTGCCGCGCCTCATGACGGACCTGGGCGTCAGCTCCAGCACCGTGCAATGGCTGGCCACCGGCTTCATGCTGACCATGGCCGTGGTCATTCCCACCACCGGCTTCATCCTGCAGCGGCTCACCACCCGGCAGGCCTTCATGGCGGCTACCGGCTTCTTCACGGCCGGCACGGCGATGGCCGCGTGCGCCCCGGGCTTCCCCATCCTCCTGTTGGCCCGCGTCGTCCAGGCCTGCGGCACGGCGATCATGCTCCCGCTGCTGATGACCACCATCCTGACCCTGGTGCCCGTGGCCCGGCGCGGCATGGTCATGGGCAACGTCACCATCGCAATCTCGGTCGCCCCGGCCCTTGGCCCCACGGTCTCCGGCTTCATTCTTCAGCACTTTTCCTGGCGCTTCCTGTTCATTTTTGTCCTGCCGGTGGCCTTGACGGTCATGGCCGTGGGCGCCCGGTGCCTGAGCAATGTGGGGGAAACGGAACGGCAGCGCCTCGACACCGGGTCGGTCGCCCTGACAATCCCCGCCTTCGGCGCCCTGGTGTACGGCCTGAGCCAGATCGGCGCACAGACCCCGGGCAGCGGGCCCAATGTTCCCGCCATCGCGGCGCTGGCCGCCGGCACGGCCGCCATGGCACTCTTCGTGGCCCGGCAGCTGCGGCTCCAGCGCGGCGGCGCCCCCCTGCTCGACCTGCGGGCCTTCCGGTTCCGCATGTTCACCGTTTCCACGCTGCTGATGGTGGTGGCCATGATGGCACTGTTCGGCGGCATCCTGCTCCTGCCCATCTACCTGCAGTCGGTCCGCCACGTCGACGCCCTGGCGACGGGCCTGATCCTGCTGCCAGGCGGGCTCATCATGGGACTCTCGGGGCCCTTGATCGGGCGGCTGTTCGACAAGATCGGGCCCCTGCCGCTGACGGTCTCCGGCTCCGTGCTCATGGTGCTGTGCCTGTGGCAATACTCCCAATTGGACGCCCACACGGCCGTTTGGTGGATCACCGCGGTCCAAACGGCACTCAACCTGGGCCTGGCGCTCCTGTTCACGCCTGCGTTCACCACAGGCCTGAACCCGCTGCCGCCGGCGCTGTATTCACACGGCTCGGCCATCATGAGCACGCTGCAGCAGGTGGCCGGGGCAGCCGGAACGGCCCTGCTGGTCTCCATCTACGCGCTGGTGTCCGCCCGGGGCGACCCCGTTGCAGGGATGCGCGCGGCGTTCCTGGCGGCGACGCTCATGGCGCTTGGCGCCGTCGTCCTTGCCGCCCTCATGCGCCGCACGGCGCCCGGGAACGTCTAGAACAGGGCCACCTTCGGCACCCGGGGGAAAATGCCATCCAGGGCGGCGAGGTCCTCCGCGGCGGGCTTCCAGGAGGCCGCGGCGGCGTTTTGCCGGATCTGGTCCGGCGTCGTGGCACCGGCAATCACGCTGGCCACCGACGGCTGGGCCGCGAGCCACGAAAACGCCACCTGCAACTCCGTGAGCCCGCGGGCGGCGGCGAAGTCGCCGAAGGCCTTCAGCTGGCCGTAGTCGGCACTGGCCATCAGCTGCTGGCGCGTGTGTGTCAGCCGGCTGCCCTCGGGCGCCTTGCCGGAACTGTACTTGCCCGTCAACAGCCCGTTGGCGAGCGGGAAGTACGGCAGCACGCCCAGCCCGTAGGCCTCCGCGGCCGGCACCACTTCCAGCTCGGCGCGCCGGTCCAGCAGGTTGTAGTGGTTTTGACTGGAAATGAAGCGGCTTCCGCCCAGCCCGCGGGCCGTGAACTCGGCCTCGGCCACCTGCCAGCCGGCCATGTTGGAGTGGCCGATGTACCGGACCTTGCCGTCACGAATGAGGCGGTCCATGGCGCTGATGGTCTCGGCGATCGGTGTGAAGGGGTCCGGCGTGTGGAACTGGTACAGGTCGATGAAGTCGGTGCCCAGCCTCCGCAGCGAGGCTTCCACGGACTGGATGATGTACTTGCGCGACCCGCGCCTGCCCCAGTCCACGCCGTTGGCGCCCGCGGCGTCCAGCCCAAACTTTGTGGCCACAACGACGTTGGCGCGTTCGGCGCCCAGCGCCTTCCCGAGGATGGTTTCACTCAGCCCGGGCGTCTTGCCGTAGGTGTCCGCCACGTCAAACAGGGTGATGCCGGCGTCCAGCGCGGCATGGACGACGGCGTTGCTCCCCTCCTGTGTCTGCGTCACCGTGTTGCTGCGGCCCAGGTTGTTGCACCCCAGCCCCACGGTGGAAACGGTCAGTCCGGAGGCGCCCACTTGGCGGTAATCAGTCATGGTTCCACCCTAGCCAACAACCACGGCACCGCGCCCCACCCGGCCCGCGGCAGTTGTCAGAGGTGGAAGGCGGTGGAACCGTTCGGGGAGTGCTTCGTCCTGAGGGCCCCGAGGTCGTTGGCGGGTGCCGTGGCGATCGTCAACTTCGTGAAGTCGAGCTTCTCCTCGCGGATGCACACCTTGACGTTGGCCACGGCCCGCGCCGCGTCCGGCGCCAGGATGTGGATGTTCAGCCTGCCGGTGCCGTGCGGGCCGTCCGTGAACTCGGTCTTCTCCACGATGCCGCTGCCGCGCCAGGCCAGGTGCGCGGTCAGCGCCTCGCGGGCCTTCTCCTCCAGGTAACGGTCCCGGTCGGTGACCCGGGCGCTCTTGAGGGCGAACTGGGCCACCACGGCAAACTGTTCGTCGCGGGCCAGTTCGGCGTAGCCGTCGGCCAGGGCCTGCTCCCTAAAGGCGGCCAGGAGCCGGTATGCCTCCCCCACGGAGCCGACGGCCGACTCCTCCGAGGTGCTCTGGCGCCCCACAGGGCCGTGGTTGACCACAAACCACGTCTCGTCGCCCCCGGCCTCCCCCGCGTCAACCCACGCCTCCCGGAAAACCAGCGTGCCGTCGCCGTCCGTCCGGTAAAGGCGCACAATGTTGGGATCGGATGTGGCCTCCGCAAAGTCCTCGGTGTCGCTCATGGCAGTGTCCTTCCCAGGGTGAACCAGGCCGCGTCGCGGCCGTCGAAGGGCGCCTGTCGGGACGCGACGGCGTCCATCAGGGCGGCTGCGGCCGATTCCATGCGGGTGCACAGCTCGGCCGGGTAGTTCATTTGCACGCGGTGTTCGCCGAATTCGTCCGCGTCGTCCAGATAGAGGCCGCGGTCACGGGTGCGGACCACGTCCAGGTCCATGTCCACCATGTGGAATTCGACCACGGCGGGCCGGATCCGGTGCCAGGACAGCTCGCAGGCCAGGTCGATGTAGAGTTCGACGCCGTCCGGATGCGTTCCGTCGTAAAACGTCGCCACCCAGTCCCCGGAGTGCGGGACAAGGAGGACGGCGTCCGATGCCGTGTAGAGCGCGGCGCCGGGGCGGGAGATGAACTCACCCGTGCCCTGGAAGATCCAGTGCCCGTGGACGTCGCTGCCCAGGCAGCGTCCCGGCACCACACAGTGTGCCGCGCCGTTGTACTTGCGGTTGCGGGCAACCACCAGCTCGCCCGGTGCGGGCTCCCCGACACGGCGGGCGTCCGGGCGGGCCGCGCGGTGCGGCGCGGCCGCGTGGTGCGGCGCCGTCACAGGATGGGCAGCTGTCCGGTGCGCGGGGCCGGCTGGCCGGGCAGCGGCCGGGCGAACGGCACCTTCGTGCCGAGGACCTGTTCCACCACGTCCTGCGCCACCCGTTGGGCGGTGAGGCCGGTGCGTTCAAGGACTTCCGCGCGCGTGCCGTGGTCCAGGAACTCGACCGGCAGTCCCACCTCATTCAGGGCGGTATCCACCCCCGCGCCGCGCAGTTCCTGGCGGATGCGCGAGCCCACGCCGCCGGCGCGCACGCCGTCCTCAATGACAATGACGATCCGGTGGCGCGAGGCCAGTGTCAGGATGGACCTCGGGACGGGCAGCACCCAGCGCGGGTCAACCACGGTGGAGGTGATGCCCTGTGCGCTGATGCGGGCGGCCACGTCGAGGGCCAATTCGCTCATGGCGCCGACGCTGACAATGAGCACGTCGGTGTCGTCGGCACCCCCGGTCCCGGGCATGGCGTGGTCCGTGCGGGCCAGGACGTCGACGCCGTCGGCCAGGCGCTCAACGGCCTTGACCTCCGGCCCCACCTTGCCCTTGGAATAGCGCACCACCGTGGGTGCGTCCGGGATCGCGACGGCTTCGCGCAGCTCCTCCCGCAGGCGCTCGGCGTCGCGCGGGGCGGCCAGGTGCAGCCCTGGCACTATTTGCAGGATCGACAGGTCCCACATGCCGTGATGGCTGGCGCCGTCGGGCCCGGTCACGCCGGCGCGGTCCAGGACCACCGTGACGCCGGCCTTGTGGAGCGCCACGTCCATGAGCAGCTGGTCGAAGCCGCGGTTGAGGAAGGTGGCGTACATGGCCACCACGGGGTGCAGCCCGCCAAAGGCCATGCCCGCGGCCATGGTGAGGGCGTGCTGTTCGGCGATGCCGACGTCGATCACGCGCCCCGGGTGCCGCTCCGCCATCTTCTGCAGGCCTACGGGGATCAGCATGGCGCCGGTGATGCCGACGATGTCGGGACGTTCGTCGGCGATGCGGGCGATTTCCTCGCCAAAGACGCCCGTCCACGACGTCCCGCCGGACGCCTCCACCGACACGCCGGTTTCCGGGTCGATGACGCCGACGGCATGGAATTGGTCAGCCTCGTGGGCGCGGGCGGGCGCGTAGCCGCGGCCCTTTTCGGTGAAGGCGTGGACGATGACCGGCCCGCCATAGTTCTTGGCGGCAGAGAGCGCGGCCTCCATGGCCTTTTCATCGTGGCCGTCCACGGGGCCCACGTATTTCAGCCCGAGGTCGTCAAAGAGGCCCTGCGGCGCCCACCAGTCCTTGAGGCCCTTCTTGGCGGCGTGCAGCCCCTTGTATACGAACTGGCCGGCGGCGTTGCCGGCCTGAAGCCGCTGCTTCCCCCAGTCCATGGCGGCCTCATACTTGCGGTGCGTGCGCACGTGGTCGATGGCCGGGCGCAGGGAGGCCAGGTGGTCGGCCAGGCCGCCGACGGTCGGCGCGTAGGAGCGGCCGTTGTCGTTGACCACGATCACCACGCGGCGGTCCTTGTCCGCGGCAATGTTGTTCAGGGCCTCCCAGGTCATGCCGCCGGTCAGCGCACCGTCGCCGATGACCGCGACGACGTACCGCTCCCCTTCGCCGTTGAGCTTGCGGGCGCGGGAGATGCCGTCCGCCCAGGACAGTGACGAGGAGGCGTGGGAGGACTCGACGATGTCGTGCTCCGATTCGGCCCGGGACGGATAGCCGGACAGGCCGCCCTGCCGGCGGAGCGTGGAAAAATCGTGCCGGCCGGTGACCAGTTTGTGGACGTAGGACTGGTGGCCGGTGTCAAAGACGATGGAATCCCGGGGGGAGTCAAAGATGCGGTGGATGGCCAGGGTCAGCTCCACCACTCCCAGATTGGGGCCCAGGTGCCCGCCGGTCTGGGAAACGTTGCTGATCAGGAAGTCCCTGATTTCCTGCGCCAGCGCGACCATTTGTTGGTCGCTGAGCTTGCTCAGATCCCGCGGATGCGCGATGGTTTCCAAAAGTCCCATTGGTACCTCCCTGGCTCAACTCTCAACGTCTAACAATATCGCGTCAAGGCACGGGCGCCCGACACGAAGCCCCGCAACGCCGCAGGGGCGGGCACCCGGAACGTCCGGGTGCCCGCCCCTGCGGGCCTGCATCTGCGGGATCTGCGCTAGTTTGCGGAGATCTGGCGCAGCACGTACTGCAGGATGCCGCCGTTGCGGTAGTAGTCCGCCTCACCTGGCGTGTCGATGCGCAGCACGGCGTCGAAGCTGACAGCGTTGCCGTCCTCGGCGGTCGCGGTGACCTTCAGCGTCTTCGGCGTGGTGCCGTTGTTCAGCTCGGTCACGCCCTCGACGGAGAACGTCTCGGTGCCGGAGAGCCCCAGCGACTCGGCGTTCTGGCCGGCCGGGTACTGCAGCGGCAGGACGCCCATCCCGATCAGGTTGGACCGGTGGATGCGCTCGTAGCTTTCGGCCACCACTGCCTTGACACCCAGGAGCGCGGTGCCCTTGGCCGCCCAGTCGCGGGACGAACCGGAGCCGTACTCCTTGCCGGCCAGGACGACCAGCGGGGTGCCGGCAGCCTGGTAGTTGACGGAGGCATCGTAGACGTAGGCCTGCGGTCCGCCTTCCACGGTGAAGTCGCGGGTGAAGCCGCCCTCCACGTTGTCGAGGAGCTGGTTGCGGATGCGGATGTTCGCGAACGTGCCGCGGATCATGACCTCGTGGTTGCCGCGGCGTGAGCCGTAGGAGTTGAAGTCCTTGCGCTCCACACCGTTGGCCAGCAGGTACTGCCCGGCCGGGGTGTCGGACTTGAACGAGCCCGCGGGGCTGATGTGGTCCGTGGTGACGGAGTCGCCGAGCTTGAGCAGCACGCGGGCGCCGGCGATGTCCTGCACCGGCTCCGCCTCGGCCTTCATGCCCTCGAAGTACGGGGGCTTGCGCACGTAGGTGGACTTGGGGTCCCATTCGAAGGTGTTGCCCTCGGGGGTTTCCAGCGACTTCCAGCGGTCGTCGCCGTCGAAGATGGTGGCATAGGAGCTGGTGAACATCTCGCGGTCGATCGAGGCGTCCATGACTTCCTGGACTTCCACCGGGTTCGGCCAGATGTCCTTCAGGAAGACGTCGTTGCCGTCGGCATCCTGGCCCAGGGCGTCAACGGCAAAGTCGAAGTCCATGCTGCCGGCCAGGGCGTAGGCGATGACCAGCGGCGGGGAGGCCAGGTAGTTCATCTTGACGTCAGGGTTGATGCGGCCCTCAAAGTTGCGGTTGCCGGAGAGGACGGCCGTCACGGAGAGGTCATTTTCGGCGATGGCCGCGGAGATCTCGGTGTCCAGCGGGCCGGAGTTGCCGATGCACGTGGTGCAGCCGTAGCCCACCGTGTAGAAGCCCAGCTTCTCCAGGTACGGGACCAGGCCGGATTTCTCGTAGTAGTCGGTGACCACCTTGGAGCCGGGGGCAACGGAAGTCTTGACCCAGGGCTTGGAAACCAGGCCCTTGTTGACGGCGTTGCGGGCCAGCACGGCGGCCGCCAGCATCACTGACGGGTTGGACGTGTTGGTGCAGGAGGTGATCGAGGCGATCGAGACGGCACCGTGGTCGAGTTCAAACTCGACGCCGGATTCGTTCTTCACGTGGATCGGCGCGGACGGGCGGCCGCTGGCGCCCGCGGCGGCTGACGCCAGCACCCGCTCGGTGTCGTGCTGGTGGCTGCCCGGGTGCGTGAAGGAGGGTGCGTCGGAGGCCGGGAAGGACTCCTCCAGCGACTCGTCGACAGTGTTTCCTTCGGCGTCGACGTCCGCTGCGATGTAGTTCTGCAGGTCCGAGCGGAACTGGGACTTGGAGTTGGTCAGTTCGATCCGGTCCTGCGGGCGCTTCGGTCCGGAGATGGACGGCACCACGGTGGAGAGGTCGAGCTCGAGGTACTCGGAGAACTGGATCTCAACGGAGGGGTCGTGCCACAGGCCCTGTTCCTTGGCGTAGGCCTCCACGAGGGCGACCTGCTCATCGCTGCGGCCGGTCAGGCGCAGGTAGTCGAGCGTGACGTCGTCGATCGGGAACATGGCGGCCGTGGAGCCGAACTCCGGGCTCATGTTGCCGATGGTGGCGCGGTTGGCCAGCGGCACGGCCGCAACGCCCTCGCCGTAGAACTCCACGAACTTGCCGACGACGCCGTGCTTGCGCAGCTGCTCGGTGATGGTGAGCACCACGTCGGTGGCGGTGGCGCCGGCCGGGATGGACCCGGTCAGCTTAAAGCCCACGACGCGCGGGATGAGCATGGAGACGGGCTGGCCCAGCATGGCGGCCTCAGCCTCGATGCCGCCCACGCCCCAGCCGAGCACGCCCAGGCCGTTGACCATGGTGGTGTGCGAGTCGGTGCCGACCAGGGTGTCCGGGTAGGCGCGCAGCACGCCGTCCACCTCGCGGGTCATGACGGTGCGGGCCAGGTATTCGATGTTGACCTGGTGGACAATGCCCATGCCCGGGGGGACGACCTTGAAGTCCTCAAAGGCGCTCTGGCCCCAGCGCAGGAACTGGTAACGCTCGCCGTTGCGCTGGTATTCGATTTCCATGTTGCGCTCGATCGCGCCGGAGTTGCCGAAGACGTCGATCTGCACCGAGTGGTCGATGACCATCTCTGCAGGGGCCAGGGGGTTGACGCGGGTGGGGTCGCCGCCCAATTCCTTGACGGCTTCACGCATGGTCGCCAGGTCAACAATGCAGGGGACGCCAGTGAAGTCCTGCATGATGACGCGGGCGGGAGTGAACTGGATTTCGGTGTCGGGCTCCGCGCTTGGATCCCATCCGGCCAGGGCGCGCACGTGGCCGGCGGTGATATTTGCACCATCTTCGGTGCGCAGGAGGTTCTCCAGCAATACCTTGAGGCTGAACGGAAGGCTCTTCGCGCCTTCAACCGAGTTCAGCCGGAAAATCTCGTATTCGGTGCCGGCCACATTAAGTACGCCTTTGGAACCGAAACTGTCCACATTAGTCATGGATGGACTCCTCTCGCCACTACTTTTATCTTGGTCACGCAGGGGACCACATGCCAGTTAGGCTCCCCTTACTCGCGTTCGGAGACCGCGCCGCGCTTCTTCAGGAAGCGGTACAGCAGTTCGACGGCAAGGCACCCGCCTGCAGTTACGCCAATCGTAACCGCCAGCAGGGGCCCGGACGGGATCTCGAGTGCGAAAAAGTTCCGCGCGAACGGCAGTGCCATAATCAGCACCAGCCCGGCCACGAGCGCCGCCACGAGCAGCGAACGCCAAAAGTCGAACGGCCGGGCCAGGGCGCCGAGCACCCACAACGCGACCAGGAGCACGGTCATGGTCGTGGCTGTCTGCGCCGAGGCGGCCGCCTGCGCCGGCGCCAGGGCAGGGTCCGGGAACGCACGGGCAAAGGCGTAGACGGCCATGATGCACGCGGCCACGATGGTCCCGGCCGGGACGGAGAACATCAGCGCGCGCCGCAGGAACCCGGGCTGGTACCTGCGCGCGTTGGGCAACAGCGCCAGAAAGAAGGCCGGAATGCCGATCGTCATGGAGCTGACGATGGAGAGCTGGCGCGGCAGGAACGGGTAGCGCCAGAGCAGGATGCCGATGGTGATGGAGACGAGGATGGCGTAGGCGGTCTTGCTCAGGAACAGGTTGGCCACCCGCTCCACGTTGGCAATCACGCGCCGTCCCTCGGCCACCACGTTGGGAAGGTGGGAGAATTTGCCGTCCAGGAGCACCAGGCGGGAGACAGCCTTGGTGGCCGCGGCGCCGCTGCCCATGGCGATGCCAATGTCGGCGTGCTTGAGGGCCAGGGCGTCGTTGACGCCGTCCCCCGTCATGGCCACCACGTGACCGCCAGCCTGCAGGGCCAGGACAATGGCCTTCTTTTGCTCGGGCGAGACCCGACCCAGCACGCTTTCACGTTCCAGCACCGCCGCCATCGCGTCCGGATCCGCGGGAAGCTCGCGGGCGTCGTAGCCGTCGCCGTCAAACACCAGTCCCACGCTGCGGGCCACGGCGGCCACGGTGCGGGGGTTGTCGCCGGAGATGATTTTCAGGCCAACGCCCTGCTCGCGGAAATAGGCCAGTGTGGCGGCGGCGTCGGGACGGACTCGTTCCCGGAAGACCAGCAGCGCCACGGGCGCCAGCCCCGCCAGCGCAAAGTCCCCGCCCGCGGGTTCCCCGGCGTTCACGTCCGACGCCGGACGGTGCGCCAGCACAACGGCGCGCAGGCCCCGTCCGGCCGCCTCGTGGGACGCAGCCAGCGCCTCTTCCGTCGCCGGCAGGCCGCCGCTTTCGGCCAGCACCACGTCGGGGGCGCCGAAGACCCAGGTGCCACAGGCTTCCGGGGTGCCGGCGCCAAAGGTGACGGCACTGAACTTTCGGGCGCTGCTGAACGGGACCACCGCGCCGGGCTCCGCCCCGGGCGGGACGACGAACTCCCCGGCCAGGGCGGCCGCGGTCGCGTTGGCGTTGGGGTGTGCGGCGCACCAGGCCAGGACGGACTCCCAGCCGGGGACGGGCGCGAGGACCGTGGTGCCGGCAAGTTCCATGCGGCCCTCCGTCAGCGTGCCGGTCTTGTCCAGGCACACCATGTCCACGCGGGCCAGGCCCTCCACCGCCGGGAGTTCCTGGACCAGTACCTGGCGCCGGGCCAGCTTCACGGCGGCCATGCCAAAGGAGATGCTGGTCAGCAGCACCAGACCTTCGGGGATCATGGCCACAATGCTGGCCACGGCGCTGATGACTGCGGTGCGCCAGCGGCCGGAGGCGAGGGATTCGGCCCATCCCCCGTTGGCGTTCATCTGCCCGTTGACCACCAACAGGATGATGGGTACCAGCGCCCAGGCGATGTACAGGATGATCCGGTTGATGGAGTTGCGGATCTCGGAGTTGACCAGGGAAAAGCGGCGGGCCTCGGCCGTCAGGGCGCTGGCATAGGATTCCGCCCCCACCCCGTGCACGCGGGCGGCGCCGTGGCCGGCCACCACGGCCGAGCCGGACAGTGCCGTGTCGCCTGCGCCCTTGATGACGGGGTCGGACTCCCCTGTGAGCAGGGACTCGTCCACTTCCAGGGACTCGGCGGAGAAGACCACGGCATCGGCGGGGATTTGGTCCCCGGTGCGCAGCAGCAGCACGTCGTCGAACAGGACCTCCGCCACCGCCACCGCCCGCTCAGCGCCGCCGCGGCGGACCAGGGCCCTCGGCGCGTGCAGCACGGCCAGCCGGTCCAGGGTTCGCTTGGCCCGGTACTCCTGCACCACGCCGATCGCCGCGTTGGCCAGGACGATGAAGCCGAACAGCGCGTCCCGGGGATCGCCCACCAGGAGCACCAGGGCCAGGGCGCTGCCCAGCACGGCGTTGAACAGGGTGAACACATTGGCGCGGACAATGGCCCACATGCTGCGGCTGCTCCCCTGCGCGACGGCGTTGCCGAGTTCGGCGTCCTGCCGCTCCCGCACCTGGGCCGCGTCCAGTCCATTGCGTTCAAGCTCCGCCGCGTCCACCGGTGCCAGCGCGGCCCGGGCCAAGGCCATGGCTGTCCTGCGGTGCTCCTCGCGCCGTTCCGCCACGAGCGTGCCCTTGGGCCTGCTGCGCGCCAGGTCCCGGGCCAGGTCCCGCGCCGCTGCGGGCCGCTTGGCCTCCGCGGGTCCGGCGGCCGGGGGCTTAGCGCGCAAGTACGCCCCTGCCAGGTGGATTGACGGGCACCAGCAGGGCCACGGTCTCCACGTGGTGCGTGTGCGGGTAGAGGTCAAAGGCACGCAGCCTCTCCAGCCGCCAGCCGGAGCCGGCGAAGTACTTCACATCCCGGGCAAACGCCGCCGGGTCGCAGGAAACATACGCGATGGCCTGCGGGGCGGCAGCCGCCAGGGCACGCACCACTGATTTGCCGGCGCCGGCGCGTGGCGGGTCAAGCACGACGGCGTCAAAACGGCGCCGCTGCCCCCCTCCCCTGGCGCCGGCCTGGTCCCTGGCCGCGCGGGGCGCCCCTTCCCGTGCGTCCCGGGCCCGCGCGCCCAGCACCCGCTCGACCCGGCCCTGGACGATCTCCACCTGGGCCGAGGCGTGGAGGTTCTTGCGGGCGTCGCGGCTGGTGCCGGCGGAACCCTCCACGGACAGCACCGAACCGCCCGGGCCCACGGCGTCGGCCAGCGGGGCCGTGAACAGCCCGGCCCCGGCGTAGAGGTCCGCCACGGCGGCGCCGTCGTTGAGGTGCCCGCCGGCGTTGAGAAACTCCAGGGCCGCATCGGTGAGGACCTGCGGCGCCCTGCGGTGGATCTGCCAGAAGCCGTCCCCGGTGACCCGGAAGTCATGGTCCGCGGTGGCCTCGCGCACCCAGCTGCGGCCGTGGAGGACGGTGACGGCGCCGGTTTCCGGATCCCAGCGGGCCACGGACGGCGGGACGGGGCGCCCCTGCAGTGCGCGGGAAATGCGCTTGAGGGCCAGCCCGGCGGCCTTCTCCCCCAGCCCGGGCGCGGGCGCCAGCAGCACCAGGGCCTCCGAGCCGTTGGCGGGGGCCGCCACCTCCACCCTTTCAATCCCGCTGAGGTCCAGTTCCCAAAGGCGCAGGGCGTCAACGGCCGGTACGGCCAGGGGCATCCCCTGCACGGGGAGCACCTCGTGGGAGCGGTGGGCATGCATGCCCAGCTTCCCTGCCGGGGTGACGGCAAAGCCCACCCGGGTCCGCCATCCCAGCCCGGCCTGCTGCTCGGGCGTGCCGTCCGCGTCGACGTCTTCCACGCCCGCACCGACAAGCCCGTCAACGGCCGCCGCGGGCAGCCCGCCGAGCCGCTCCAGCTGCTCCCTGACCACGTCGGTTTTCAGCGCCAGCTGCCGTGCGCGGGAAATATGGCCAAATTCGGCGCCCCCGATGGGTGCCGCGCCCCGGGAGGCGGCCTCCAGTGCGTCGGCCTCGGGCCAAAAGTGGGCCACCCTGTCGGGTGACGCCTCCACCACCTGGGTGACGTCCGCGCGCCAAAACGAGGCTCCGTCGTCGTGCTCGGTGAGGGCGATCTCCACCACCTCGCCCGGGATGGCGTGGCGGACAAAGATGACGCGCCCCTCGTGCCGGGCAACGCAGTGGCCGCCGTGCGCCACAGGCCCCACGGTGACTGTGAGCCTGCCGGTCCCGCCCGAAAGTGTGCCGGTGGAGGTGCTGGTGCGGGGCTCGCTCATGTGTGCGGGGTTCCTATTCCTGGTACTTCTTGGCTTCGGTGGAGGACTTCAGCTGCCATGGCACGCTCGCCACCACCACGCCCGGTTCAAAGTGGAGCCGCGTCTTGATGCGCAGGGCGGTCTGGTTGTGCACCAGCTGCTCCCACCACTTGCCCACCACGTATTCGGGGATGTACACCACGATCAAGTCGCGCGGGGAGTCCCGGCGCATGGCCTTGATGTGGCTGATCAGCGGCGTCAGCGTCTCCCGGTAGGGGCTTGCCAACACCGTCAACGGTACCGGGATGTCGAGCCTGTCCCAATCGGCGATGGTCTGTTCGGTCTCGGCCGCGTCCAGGTCAACCGTGATGGCTTCCAGCGTGGACGGGCGCGACGCGCGGGCGAATGCCACGGCGCGCATGACCGGCTTGCGCACGTGGGAGACCAGGATCACGGCGTGGATGCGTGCCGGCAGGGCCCGGGTGGAGGAGTCCGTCTCCACGGCGAGTTCCTTGGCGACGTTGTCGTAGTGGGAGCGGATGCTCCACATGATGGCAAACAGCACGGCCATGGCCAGCAGCGCAATCCAGGCGCCCTGTTCAAACTTGGTCACGAGCACAATGAGCAGCACCGTCAGGGTCATGCAGAAGCCCAGGGAGTTGATGGCACGGGAGCGCATCATGCGGAAGCGGATGTGCCTGTCCTTGACCACGCGCAGTTCCCGGGTCCAGTGCCGGACCATGCCCAGCTGGCTGGCGGTAAAGGAGATGAACACGCCCACGATGTAGAGCTGGATCAGCTTGGTGACGTCGGCGTCGAAGGAGATGATCAGCACCAGCGCACCGATGGCCAGCAGGATCACGCCGTTGCTGAAGGCGAGCCGGTCGCCTCGGGTGCGCAGCTGGCGGGGCAGGTAGCCGTCGCGGGCCAGGATGGAGGCGAGCACGGGGAAGCCGTTGAAGGCAGTGTTGGAGGCAAACACCAGGATCACCCCGGTGGCCGCCACAATGATGAAGAACGGGATGGACCCGGCGCCGAAGATGGTGCCCGCGATCTGGCTGATGGACGGGTTCTGCACGTACCCGGCGGGCAGCGGGTGACCGTTCTGCAAAAACTCGGTCGCCGGGTCGGCCACGATGTGCACTCCGGTGGCGTTGGCCAGAAACAGGATGCCCGCCATCATGCCCGCCGCGACAACGCCCAGCAGCAGCAGCGTGGTGGCGGCGTTCTTGCTCTTGGGCTTGCGGAAGTTGGGCACGCCGTTGCTGATGGCCTCCACGCCCGTCAGGGCTGCGGCGCCGGAGGAGAACGCACGCAGCAGCAGGAACCCGCCGGCAAGGCCCGTCAGGCCCTGGCTGAACGCCGCGTCCGGGACGATCTCAAAGCCGGCCGACGGGGCCCTGCCCAGTGTGCCGGCGGCCGCCTGGAAGAGGCCCACCGCCGTCATGGAGAAGATGCAGAACATGAAGATGTAGGTGGGGACGGCAAAGACGCTGCCGGCCTCGCGGATGCCCCGCAGGTTCACCAGGGCCAGGACAATGACGCCGACGACGGCGATCACCGCCTGGGTGCCGTGCCAGCCGGGCACCGCAGTGGCCAGGTAGTTCGCGGCGGAGGACATGGACACGGCCACCGTGAGCACGTAGTCGACCATGAGCGCCGAGGCCACCGTCAGGCCGGCGGTCCTGCCCAGGTTGACGGTGGCGACCTCGTAGTCGCCGCCGCCTGACGGATACGCATGCACATTTTGCCGGTAGGACGCCACGACGGTGAGCAGCACAATGATGACGGCAAGGCCCACCCAGGGGGCGAATGAAACGGAGGCCACGCCCGCGAGGGCCAGCGTCAGCAGGACTTCATCCGGCGCATACGCCACGGAGGAGAGCGCATCGGAGGCGAAAACCGGCAGCGCAATGCGTTTGGGCAGCAGCGTGTGGGCAAGCTTGTCGTTGCGGAAGGGCCGCCCGACAAGGACCCGCTTGAACGCGTTGAAGAAATTCAGCACGCGGGTAACGCTAGTCCCTCGCGGGGCTAAAGTCATGACAGGGCACACTCATGGCAGACTTCGAGGCGGGAGGAGCCTGCCGGCCCCGACTTGACCGGCGGGCAACAAACGGGTCAGATTGATAGCCGCACTGTGTTGCAGTGCCCATCATCACCACGAGGAGCATGGATGGCACATTTTGTGATCATGGGCTGCGGGCGCGTCGGCGCCACCCTGGCGCACACGCTCGAGGACTCCGGCCACTCCGTGGCCATCATCGATCAGGATGAAAGGGCATTCCGCCGGCTGCGCACCGGATTCGGCGGGCGCAGGGTCACCGGCGTCGGCTTTGACCAGGACACCCTGAGGCAGGCGGACATCGAGAACGCCTACGCCTTTGCCGCCGTCTCCAGCGGCGACAACTCCAACATCCTTGCCACGCGCGTGGCCCGCGAAACGTTCCACGTCGAGCACGTGGTGGCCCGCATCTACGATCCCGGCCGGGCCGAAATCTACCAGCGCCTGGGCATCCCCACGGTGGCGGCCGTGCGCTGGAGCGCCGACCAGGTGCTGCGGCGGATCCTGCCCGAAACCGCCATCAAGGGCGACTTCCGTGAACCCTCCGGGCGGCTCATCCTTACCGAACTGGCCCTGAACCCGGGATGGATCGGACACCACATCGTGGACGTCGAAAAGGCCGCGCCGCTGCGTGTGGCGTACCTGACCCGCTTCGGGGAGGGAATGCTGCCCGGCGCGGACACCAGCTACCAGCAGGGCGACACCGTCCATGCCATGGTGCAGGGCACGGACACGGCCGAGGTTGCGCGCATTTTGGCCGCCGCCCCAGTAAAGGAGATCTAAGGTGCTGGTTGTCATTGTCGGGGCTGGCAGCGTCGGCTGCTCGATTGCCCGCGAACTGCTCGCCCACGGGCACGAGCTGCTGCTCATCGACCCCAAGCCGGAGGTGATCGGCAAGAGCGGCCTGCGCGGCGCCCGCTGGCTCGTGGGCGACGCCTGCGAAATCAGCACCCTGCGCGAGGCAAAACTGGAGCAGGCCGACGTGGTGGTCTCCGCCACGGGCGACGACAAGGTCAATTTGGTGGTGTCCCTGCTGGCCAAGACCGAATTTGGCGTGGGCCGCACGGTGGGCCGGGTAAACAACCCCAAGAACGACTGGATGTTCGACGACTCGTGGGGTGTGGACGTTGCCGTCAACACGCCACGGCTCATGACGGCCCTGGTGGAGGAGGCCGTGGAGATTGGCGACCTGGTGCGCCTGCTGACCCTCCAGACGGGCGTGGCGTCGCTCGTGGAGTTCACGGTGCCGGCGGAATCGCACATGATTGGCCTGACCGTGGGGAAGGTGGAGTGGCCGCAGGACGCCACGCTTGTGGCGATCCTGCGCGACGAGGCGCCCATCACCCCCAGCAGCGACGACGTGCTGGAGGCTGGGGACGAACTGTTCTTCATTTCCACGATTGCCGCCGAGGACGGGCTGCGGATGTTGCTTTCCTCCGAAAGCTGACCGCACTCCGAAGGCCGACCGTCCCCCCGGCAACCAGCCGTCCCCCCGGGGGGTCAGCCTGCCTTCACCGGCCGGCTCACCAGCCACGCGATCCAGAGGCCGAAGGCGTACAGCGGCACGCCCATGAGCAGGCGCATGGCGCCCAGCGCATCAATGGCCCCGGCGAAGTACAGGGGCAGTTGGACGGCGAGCCGCGCCGCCATCACGACCACAATGATCCACGTCGCCACGCTGTAGGCGCGGAGGCGTTCACGTTTCTTCCGCCACTGCACGCCTTCGTTCCGGGCGTAGCCAAACAAGAGGCCCAGCACGGGCCAGCGCACGGCAATGGAGAGCGCCATGGCCGCGATGTAGGCGGCGTTGGTGAAGAAGCCGATGGTGTAGAAATTTTCCGCCTTGCCCGTCTTCAGGGCCAGGAAGGCCGACAGGCCCACGCCGGCGATCCCGGCCAGCGCCTGGGTGAGCGGTGTCCCTTGGACCAGGCGCGCCACCAGGAAGACGGCCGCCACCGCGACGGACCCGCCCAGCGACCAGGGGAGGTTGCCCGTGAGGGTGAAGACCACCAGGAACACGAGCCCCGGAAATACGCTCTCCGCAATGCCTCGGATGCCGCCAGCCGCGGCCAGGAGGTCGATTTCGCCGTTGTCCTTGCGCGCCAGGGCGGACTTTGCCGCCATTTCCTGGGCCAGGCCGGCCAGCGCCCCTGAGGCCCCGCCGCCGTCCGCGCCGCCCGCCGGCCGGTCTTCCGCGTCAGCTGCGCCGTCGTCTTCAGCTGTGGTCCTGGCCAACTAGCCCTCCTGCGTTCCAATGATCTCGTAGCGGGGGTTGAACATGGTGGGCAGCCCGTCCCGCAGGGACACCATGCCTTCAACACGCAGCCGGGTGCCTACCTCAATGCCGGGCACGCGGCGCCGGCCCAGCCAGACCAGCCTCAGGCGGTGGCTGCCGCCGTCGTCCGGCGTCCGGTGGAATTCCCGGTCCGTGAGGATGGCGGTGAATTCCAGGGAGGACGACGCCGGCCGGATGGTCACGGCGTCGATCACCCCGCTGCAGACGGCGCGGCCGCGCCGGGGCAGTTCGTTGATGGGCACCGGCACTGGCCAGGCGCCCTGGTCGGCGGGCACGCAGCTAACCGATCGCCGTGATTTCCGGGCCGCGGCGGAATGGTTCCCCACCCTGGGCGGGGACCGCGTGGTCACCTGCCACCGTGCCGTCGGGCCCGGTGGCGGCATCCCGGGGCAGGCGGAGCACCAGCAGGTCCCGCGGCGGCAGGGGGGTTTCCCCGCGGACCACCACGACGCCCCTGAACAGGTCTTCCAGCTCCTTGGCGGCATCCGGGTTGACGGCCGCATCCCCGCCGAGCACACCGCGCAGGAACCAGCGGGGGCCGTCGACGCCGATGAAACGGGCCACGCGGTAGCCGCGGCTGCCATCTGCGGCCTGGGCGGGAACCTTGGCCAGCACTTCCTTGCCGAAGGTGCCGTCGAGAATTTCAATTTCGCCGCCCTGCGATCCAACTGACAGCCCGATTTGTTCGCGGATGTCACGCCAGAGCTCTTCCGAGCGGGGCGCGGCAAAGGCCTGCAGCTGCAGGCTGGAGCCATTCAGGTCCAAGGTGACGGCGATGACCCGGCTGGTGCTCTCCTCCACTTCAAGGCGCAGCGCCAGCCCCTCGCGCGGGGTGACCAGCAGCGCCCCCAGGTCCACATATCCGTCCGTGTCGGAGATCTCGTCGGCGTCGAGGGGTCCGTGGACGCCGCGCTCATAAACGGTGTCCGAGGGGTCCGGGGGCAGGGACAGCAGGCCGTTTTCGGCCGATTCCGTTCCGGCATCGCCCGGGGCGTGGCCCGCGGGCGCAGCGGCACCGGCCGTGTCATTCTTCTTTTTCTTGCCAAACCCAAAAGCCATGGGGTGGGAACTCCTTGTGAATGTTGGAACCGAACGTTTCCTAGCGTCCGGCGGCGTCGGCCCCGGCCTGCCCATGGCCGCCGGTTGAGCCAAAGCCGCCGGTGCCCCGCACCGAGTCCGGCAACTGGTCCACCAGCTCGAACGTGGCGTGTTCCACGCGCTGGAAGACCATTTGTGCAATTCTATCGCCCCTGGACAGGGTGATGGAGTGGTGCGGGTCGGTGTTGAGCAAGGTGACGGATATTTCCCCGCGGTACCCGGCGTCCACGGTGCCCGGGCTGTTGACGATGGTCAGCCCGTGCCTGGTGGCCAGGCCCGAGCGCGGGTGCACCAGGGCCACGAAACCAAAGGGCAGGGCGATGGAGACGCCGGTGGGCACAAGCGCACGCTCCCCCGGCGCCAGCACGACGTCGATCCTGGTGCGCAGGTCCGCGCCCGCGTCGCCGGGATGGGCGTAGGACGGGGCATCTATGCCGTCGTCAAGCATGTGCAACTGCACGCCCAGCGTCGCTGCGCCGTCGGAGGGGACAAAGTCGGTCTGGTTGGTCACAACTGCACACTCTATCCCGAACGGCGGCGCCGCTTCCCACCGCCGGGTGCCGGGAGAAGATGAATTACCGACCAAAAGGTGAAAAGCTATTCCCATGTCTTCCACGCCGGCCGCCAGCGCCACCCCCCTGTCCACAGCGACGTACACCGAGAAATTGTGGCCCAACCTGGGTGTTTGGATCATCGTGCTGGGTCTTTCCGCAGCGGGCATCCTCATCCTGATCCCCATCAGCCCGCTGGCAGGCTACCTTGCCTTCTTTGTCCTGCTGGTCCTGCAAACGGTGGCGCTCCTGCTGTGGACGCCCAAAATTGAGGTCACGGCCGACACCTTGCGCGTGGGCCGTGCCGTGATCGAGCGCGAATACGTCGGCGAGGTCACCTACTACCTGGCCGACGACGCCACGGCACAGCGCGGCACCCGGCTCAATGGGCTGGCCTACCTGTGCATCCGCGGCTGGATCAAGCCGGTGGTCAAGGTAGAAATCACGGACCCGCACGACACCACGCCGTACTGGCTCACCTCCACGCGCAATCCCGAGCGCCTCGCCGCGGCCCTCGGCAGGGGCCGCCAGTAGCGGCCCCTGCTAGCCCTCGCAGTCCCGGCAATACTTCAAGCCGTCCTTTTCACGGGCCAGCTGCGAGCGGTGCCTGACCAGGAAGCAGGATGAACAGGTGAATTCATCCGCCTGGGCAGGGAGGACCTCAACGGCCAGCTCCTCGCCGGACAGGTCGCCGCCGGGCAGCTCATAGCTGTCCGCCAGATCGGCCTCGTCCAGGTCGATGACCGCCCCGGACGGCCCGGACGGCCGGACCGCGAGGGATTCCAGCACGTTGCCGTCCCGGTCGTCGTCGTTCTTGCGCGGCGCGTCATAATCCGTTGCCATTGCTTCCTTCACCAATTTCTGTTTCCCATGCCTTCGCACGGGCGTTGGCAGGCCCTGTGCGGGGTTCCTGTACGCAAATGCTGCCAATCACCCTAGAGTGGGAACGTGCGGACCGGCCCGAAAAATGCCCGCGTTCGCGGTGGGCGTAGCAGCCCCGGGCGGCGGGGCGGCGGCCGGGAGGTGATTTTGTGAACCATTCACGCCACGCCTGCGCGGGTAGTAGGAAAACCGGGCGTTCGGTGGCAAAGTTTCGAAGTGAAACCAGTCAACTTTGGAGGGCAGCATGGCGGATCTACGTTTAGTGGGTGTGCATGACGATGGCAAGCACCTGCTACTCAGTGGACCCGGCGGCGAAATATACCTGCTGCCCATTGATGAAGCACTGCGCATGGCCACCACCCGCGCACCGCGGAAGGCCTCCCCCGGAAGCTCCGGCCCGGCCAGGATGTCGCCCCGTGAAATCCAGGCGCAGATCCGCGCGGGCGCCACGGCGGCCGACGTCGCCGAGCACTCGGGCATGTCCCTGGAACAGGTCCGCCGTTACGAAGGCCCGGTGCTGGCCGAACGCGAGCACGTGGCCCAAATGGCCCGCAAGGTTGAGGTGTCCAGCCCGGCCCCCGGCAATGACGGCTACCGCTCGGCGTTTGGCGACAATCCCGCCACCCTGGACGAAATGGTCATGCACCGGCTCTCCGCCTTCGGGATCGACCCCCGCACCGTGCGCTGGGATGCCTGGCGGGTCCACGACGGCGCCTGGACAGTGACGGCGGACTTTGAGCCCGGCGGCGAATGGGCCGCAAGCAGCATCGGCGAGCCGGCCCCCGCCCGCTGGACGTTCCACCCCGGACGGAAGGCCCTGGCCAATGCCAATCGCTGGGCCCAGCAGCTCAGTGAAATGGAGCCGGTGGATGGCCCCGTGCCCGAGCGCCGGCTCAGTGCCGTGGCCGACCGCCCCTTCGACTTTGAGGCCGACGCGCCCGACGCCGACGCCCCCGAGGTGCCCGAGGCACCCGCCGAGGAGACCGGCGAGGACACGGGTTCCGGCCTGCTGGACATGCTTCGTTCGCGCCGCGGCCAGCGCCTGGGCCTCGACGAGGACGGCGACGACGAGCTCGCGTCCATGCTGGGCACCCACGTGCCGGCCGCACACCCGCGCGACGCGCAGGACCCCCTTGACGTCCCGGAGGGCGGCGGGGACGAAGTCCCCGCGGGGGCGGCCGCCAGGGACGGCCACGCGGAGGACGCCGGCAAGGACGGTGACGGCGGGGCTGCCGGCAAGGACGGTGACGGCGGGGCTGCCGGGGACGCGCATTCCGCCACGGCGCACGGCAAGAAACGCCTGCGTGCCATCCCGTTCCTCTCGCTGGCACCCAGACTGCACGGTGACGAGGACGACCATCAGGCAGTGGGGGTGGGAGAGGTCAGCACCGACACCCGCGAAATCACCCTTTCCGGCGCGCCACAGCTGCGCCGCAGCGCCGCGGACCGCGGCTCCGCCGACAGCAGCGCGGACGCTCGGGGCCTGCAGCCTGCCGCCCCGCATCCGCCCGAAACACACGCCCCCGAGGTCGTGGAGGACGCAGACGGACCGTCGGACAGCGAAGTGGCCGCCAGGCTGGAACGCAAGGCTGCGGGCAAGCCAAAGCGTTCCAGCGTCCCCAGCTGGGACGAGATCGTGTTCGGCACCAAGGGCGACTGAGCCGCCCGGCCCGGGCACCGGCGTCGTGCTTCACGGCTGTCCGGGGGAACCAGCAGCCCGCACGGCCGCTACCGGCGCCGTCTGCCCTTTGAGGCCGGGACCGTGACGGGGATGCGCAGCAGCGGCACCTCGCGTTCGGCCTTTGTGATGGAGCCGTGCTGGCCCACCATCTCAATGGCCGGCGGGCGCACGCGCCGCAGGTCGTAAAACGCAATGGTTTCCCGCGCCGCCACCAGGACATCGCCGATCCGTCCGGCGGCCTCGGGGCGCACCTCCCCAAACCAGCCCGCCTCCACCGCCTGTTCACGCGTGAGCACCCATGCCTTGCTTCCAAACCGCTCCAGCCACGCGGCGACGAGGTTGTCGCGGGTGCCGGGGCCGGCGTCGGGCTCCAGGTAGAGGTGGACCATGCGCGGTTCGCCGGCGGTGTGGCGCACGCCGGCCACGAGCTCGGGAAACCGGGAGTAGTCGATGCGGGCGGAACGGGGCACGTCCACCATGCCGTGGTCGGCCGTGAGCAGGATCAAGGTGTCGGCGGGGACGGCGGCGGCCAGGCGCTTCATGCCGGCGTCGAGCTCCTCGAGCTGGTGCTCCCACTGGACCGAGTCCGTCCCGTGCGCGTGCCCGGCCTTGTCCAGTTCGCTCCAGTACAGGTAGAGGAGCATCCCGGGGTGGGCGGCCAGGGTCTCGGCGGCCAGCTGGACGCGCGCCTGCGGGGTGGTCGCGCCGAGGAACGTTCCGCCGCGCAGCGCCGCCTTCGTCATGGGCGAGTGTTCAAACTTCGGCAGGCTGACGGTGGCCGTGGGCAGGTGCCCCTCCAGCCGCTCAAACACGGTGGGGAGCGGCTGCCACCGCAGCGGGTCCACGCCGGCGTCCCAGTTGCCCAGCAGGTTCACCACCTTGTCCTGATCCGGGTCCAGGACGTCGTAGCCGAGCATGCCGTGCCGGCCGGGCCCGACGCCGGTCCCCAGGCTGGCAAGGGAGGTCGCCGTGGTGCTGGGAAACGCCGCGTGGAGTGTGCGAGGGTGTTCTCCCGCGCCGTCCGCGGCCATGACGCCGCGCAGGAACGGGGCGTGGCCGGCCTTGTGTTTCAGCAGCGACTTGCCCAGGCCGTCCACCAGCACCACCACGATCCGCCGGGCGGCCGGCAGCTTGAGCGCGTTGGTGAACCGGGCGTCGCCCGCGGCCGCCGCGGCGCTGGTGAGGACGTCCGCGATCGTGTTGCTTCCATAGGCCGGCGCTGCGGGGAGGGCCGGCTGGCGCGACGGTGGCGTGGCGGTTCGGTGTGCCTGCTCCACGCCGGTCAGCGCCGGTAGTGGCTGCGGCCCATGCGCTGGCCCAGCACCGGGAACTTGGGCCCCTGCGCCGGCGCGTGCGCGGGCGTGGCGGCGCGGGTGCTGACCGCCCGCAGGGCCCGGGCGAAGGCCTTGGCGTCGGCCACGGCCTGCAGGCCCTCGGCCTCGGCGCTGATGCGCAGGGCGATGTCCTCCTGGGCGATGGTGCCCGTGTAGCCGTGGTCGGCGTCGCACTCGGGATCCCCGCACGACGCCGGCCCCATGTCCACCCGCTGTCCGCCGGACCAGGCGATGGCCACCGTCAGTTCACGGGCGGGATCGGAGGGCTTGTAGTCCTGCGGCTGGGCGTAGATGTAGCTCAGCACCACGGAGCCGATCTGCCCCACGGGCACGGATTCGGTGGAAACCTGCGCCACGACCTGTTCGCCGGCGTCGTCCAGCTGCTGGTCGTCCACATGGGTGATGACCAGCATTTCCTGCGTCAGCACCAGCACCGTGATGTGGCGGTGCACCTCGGTGCGGTCAAAGTGCGTTTCCAGGTGGACCAGGTGCGCCAGGCTCTCCTGCCCGTCCAGGGCGTCGTTGACGACGTCCTGGACCAGCCGCGGATAAAAGCCGGAGCGCTGGAGTGCGGATTCAAGGTCGCGGCCGGTGGTGTTGGCCGGGGCGCCGGCTCCGAAGGTGTTCATGACCTCCATTTTCGCACTGTGGCCCGGTGGAAAGCGAACCGGCAGGCATGCCGCCTAGGAGATCATGGCCCGCCGGGCGCTGTCGGTGCGCTGGGCGGGGTTGCCGATCCGAAGCTCGACGGCGAGCACCGTCACCTTGGTGGGCCCCACCAGCACCGGGTTGAATTCCACCCACGCAATCTCCGGGTGTTCGTCCTTCATCAGCCCCACCCGGGCCACGAGGTCCTCCAGCGCGGCCACGTTGCCGGCCGGCAGCCCGGCATAGCCAAACAGCCTGGTTGCTGCGCGCGGGGACCGGACCAGGTCCGCCGCGTCCCCGGCGGACAGCGGCGGCACCCGGTGGGCCCAGTCGTCCAGCAGGTTCACGGCGTCGCCGGAAAGGCCGAAGGACACCACGGGGCCCAGCAGCGGATCCTCGATGGCCCGCAGGGTGCAGGACTGCCCCACTTCGGCCATGCTCTGGACCTCCAGGCCGGCCGCCCCGTAGGGTTCCAGGAGCTTGCGCATTTGGGCGATGTTCCGGCGCAGGGACGCGGCGTTTTCAATGTTGATCCGCACCCCGCCCAGGTCCAGCCGGTGCCGCAGGGCCGTGTCGAGGGTCTTGATGGCAACGGGCCAGCCGAGCCGTTCGGCGGCCGCCACGGCGTCGTCTTCGGTGCTGAACGGGACGGATTCCAGCACGCGGATGCCATAGTGTCCCAGCAGCCGGCCCGTGCGGGCGGAATCCAGGGTCAGCAGGCCGTCGCCGTCGACGCCCCCCAGCCATTCCTCGAGCAGCGCCGCCGCCGCTTCCGTGTCCACCCCGGGCGGCGGGTCGAAGACAGGCATTTCCAGGGTCAGCCACTTCGCGTAGCGCGTGACGGCCGCGAGGGCGGCTATGGCCGTGCCCGGGCTCGCAAAGCACGGGAGCCCCCCGGCCAGCTGCCGGTCGACCCGGATGCGGGTGTCAACGATGCCGCAGAACACCGCCACTACCGGCTTGCCCGACTCCTGGGAGCAGGCCTGGAGGGTCGCGGCAATGTTCTCAACGGTGAGCCCGGGAACGGGCAGCAGCGTGACGATGGCCGAGTCCGTGCCCGGCTGGGCCAGCGCCTCCAGGACGGCCCGCCGCAGCAGGGGCAGGGCCCGGGACTGGCCAGTGTCCAGCTCCAGTCCGGCCGCGACGTGCGTGATCGTCAGGCCGCGCTGTTCCGCGGCGTCCCCGACCACGGCACCCAGTGCCAGCGAGTTGCCGAGGATGGCCAGCCCGGGCCCCTTGGGCAGCGCCTGGCCGGTGACTATCTGGGCGACGTCGGCCAGTTCCTCGATGGTGTTGACGCGGATGACGCCGGACTGGCGGAGCATGGCGTCCAGGGCGCCGGACGGCGCCTGCGTGGTGCGGACGGCATGGCCCGGGGGCAGGCGCAGCCCCATGGTGTCCGACTTCGCCACGATCACCGGCTTGGTGCGGGCCAGGCGGCGTGAGATGCGGGCGAACTTGCGCGGGTTGCCGATGGATTCCAGGTACAGCCCGCAGGAGGTGGTGTTGGGGTCGTCCTCCCAGAACTGCATGAGGTCGTTGCCGGAGACGTCGGCCCGGTTTCCGGCGGACAGCACGGTGGAGAGTCCCACCTCGCGGCGGCTCAGCGACGCGTAGAGGGAGGCGCCCAGGGCCGCGGACTGGCTAAAGACGCCCAGACCCCCGCGCAGGGGCAGTTTCGGCGCCAGGGAGGCGTTCAGCGAGACGGCCGGGTCCGTGTTGGCCAGCCCGAGGGAGGCCGGGCCGACCAGCCGCATGCCGTTCGCCCTGGCCTGGCGCACCAGGGCCCGCTGGCGGGCGAGGCCGGCCTCGCCGTCGTCGGCAAATCCCGAGGTGGCGATGACCACCCCCTTCACCCCTGCCGCCCCGCACTGGTCCACGACGGCCGCAACCTGGTCATACGGCACCGCGACCACGGCCAGGTCCACGGGGCCGGGCACCTCGGCAACGGTGGCGTAGGGCATCATGCCGGCAACCTCCAGGGCCTCCTTGTTGACGGCGTAAACCGGGCCGGCAAAGCCGCCCTCCACGATATTTTCCAGCAGCTGCCTGCCCAGGCTCCCCTGCCCCCGGCCAGCCCCGATGACGGCCACGGAGGCAGGCGTCACCAGGGCGGCGACGCTGCGGGCCTCTGCCCGGTGTTCCCGGGACGCCATGACCGCGCGCGATTTCTCCGTGGGGTCGATGTCGAAGGCGAGGGAGACCACGCCGTCGTCAAAGTGGCGGTGGACCTCGTAGCCGGCGTCGGAAAAGACCTGGAGCATCTTGCGGTTTTCGGGCAGGACCTCGGCGGTGAACTTGTCGATGCCGTTTTCGCGGGCCGCGGCCGCAAGGTGCTCCAGCAGGATGGAGCCCAGGCCGCGGCCCTGCTCCGAATCCGAGACGTTGAACGCCACCTCGGCCTCGGCGGGGTTGTCGAGGCGGTCGTAGCGGCCGATCCCGATGATGCGGTCGCGGTGTGTGATGACAAAGGCCACCCGGTCGCGGTAGTCCAGCTCGGTGAAGCGGCGCAGCTCCTTGGACGTCAGCTTGGCCTTGTAGGTGAAGAAGCGCAGGTAGATGGAGGTCTGCGACTGTGCCATGTGGAAGGCCTGCACGGCGTCGGCGTCGGCCGGGGTCATGGGCCGCAAATGGCCGGTTGCCCCGTCGCGCAGCACGACATCGGCCTCCCAATGTGCCGGATAAACGGGTGCGTGCCCTGGCTTCACCATAGAATCACTGTACCGACATGTTTCCCTTTGCAGGGCCCTGCCGGACTGCAACACCCGCCACACTGATAGGAACCCCCGCCGCCATGGCCAAGCGCCAACCACCCGTAGACGATGACTTCACGGAAAACATTGTTGAAATTGATGTTTCCAGCGAAATGGAAGGCTCCTTCCTGGAGTACGCCTATTCGGTGATCTATTCGCGCGCCCTGCCGGACGCCCGCGACGGGCTCAAGCCGGTGCAGCGGCGCATCCTCTACATGATGAGCGAGATGGGCCTGCGCCCGGAAAAGGGCCATGTCAAGAGCGCCCGCGTGGTGGGCGAGGTCATGGGCAAGCTCCACCCGCACGGCGACACGGCCATCTACGACACCATGGTGCGCATGGCCCAGGACTTCTCCCTTCGCCTGCCGCTCATTGATGGGCACGGCAACTTTGGCTCGCTCGACGACGGCCCGGCGGCCCCCCGCTACACGGAGGCCCGGATGGCCGCCGCGGCCCTGGAGCTGACGGGCAACCTGGGCGAAGACGTGGTGGACTTTGTGCCCAGCTACGACAACGAGATGACCCAGCCCTCCGTGCTGCCGGCCGCGTTCCCCAACCTTTTGGTCAACGGCGCCAGCGGGATCGCGGTGGGCATGGCGACGAACATGGCCCCGCACAACCTTGGCGAAGTCATTGCCGCCACCCAGCACCTGATCGCCAACCCGGACGCCACACTCGAGGACATCATGGCGTACGTGCCCGGCCCCGACCTGCCGTCGGGCGGGCGCATTGTGGGGCTGGACGGCATCCGCGATGCCTATGCCACGGGTCGCGGCTCCTTCAAGACGCGGGCCAAGATCGCCGTCGAACAGCTCTCGGCGCGGCGCACCGGCCTGGTGGTCACGGAGCTGCCGTACCTGGTGGGCCCGGAAAAGCTCTTTGAAAAGATCAAGGAGGCCGTGAACGCCAAGAAGCTCGCCGGCATTGCCGACCTTGTCGACCTTTCAGACCGCAAGCACGGCATGCGCCTGGTCATCGAGATCAAGAACGGCTTCAACCCGGCCGCCGTCATGGCCCAGCTCTACCGGTACACGCCCATGGAGGATTCCTTCGGCATCAACAATGTCTGCCTGGTGGACGGTCAGCCGCAAACCCTGGGCCTGGTGGAGCTGCTGCAGGTGTTCCTCTCCCACCGCATCGACGTGGTGCGACGACGCACCGCGTTCCGTCTGGGCAAGAAGAACGACCGCCTGCACCTGGTGGAGGGCATGCTGCTGGCCATCGTGGACATCGATGAGGTCATCCAGGTCATCCGCAGCTCGGACGAGGTGGCCGCCGCCCGCGAACGTCTCATGTCCATCTACGACCTCTCCGAAATCCAGGCCAACTACATCCTTGACCTGCAGCTGCGCCGCCTCACCAAGTTTTCCGTGGTGGAACTGGAAGCCGAGCGCGACGACCTCCGCCGCGAAATTGAGTCGCTGGAGGCGGTCCTGGCCTCCAGGGAGCTGTTGCACCAGCTGGTCTCGGATGAACTGGGCGAGGTGGCCGCCAAGTACTCCACAGCACGCCGCACCGTGCTTCTCGAGTCGGAGGCGATGGCGCCGTCGGTCGCCAAGGCGCTGGCCGCGGCCGGACCCGCCGGCAAGGGAAAGGTGGCACCCTTGGCCCTCGAAATTGCCGACGACCCCTGCTGGGTGCTGCTCAGCGCGTCGGGCCAGATCGCGCGGACCTCCCACGCCGAACCCCTCGCCGACACCGGAGCGCGGGGCCGGCACGACGTCTATTCGTCCGTGCTGAAGACGACTGCCCGCGCCGAAATTGGCGCACTGACGTCGCTGGGCCGGATGCTGCGCCTGCAGGTCGTGGACATGCCGGTGCTGCCCCCCACCAACGCGCTGCCCAACCTGGCCGGCGGCGTAGCGGCCAAGGAGTTCATCACCCTCAGCAAGGGGGAGAGCCTGGTGGGCTTTGTCCCGCTCAACGCCACGTTTGCCGTGGGCACCGCCCAGGGCGTGGTCAAGCGGGTTACGCCCGAATACCCGCTGAACCGGGACGAGTGGGAGTACATCTCCCTCAAGCCCAAGGACTCTGTGGTCGGCGCCGCGGTGGCCGCGGACGACGACGATCTCGTCTTCATCACGCAGGGCGCGCAGCTGCTTCGCTACAGCGCCGCCAACGTACGCCCGCAGGGCCGCACGGCCGGCGGCATGGCGGGCATCAAGCTGGGGGACGGCGACGCCGTGCTCAGCTTCACCGCGGCGTCCGGCACCGACCCCGACGCCGTGGTGGTCACGGTGGCGGGCGGCCAGGACGCGCTGCCGGGGACACCGTCGGGCAGCGCCAAGGTCACGGCCCTCTCCGAGTACCCGGTCAAGGGCCGTGCCACCGGCGGTGTCCGCGCCCACAGGTTCCTCAAGGGCGAGGACCGGCTGACGGTCGCCTGGGCGGGCCACGGCCCCGCGAAGGCGTCCACCTCCACCGGCGTGGTGCGCGCATTGCCAGTGGAGCACGGGCACCGGGACGGCTCAGGCGTGGCCCTGTCCGCGGCCATCGACCTGGTGGGCCCGAGTCTGAATGGAAGCGGCGGCGTTGCAGCCGACGCGGCATCCAACGGCGGCGGAGGGGACGGCGGGGGCGGTTCAGGGGGCGGGGCCACCGCGCCAGTTGCGACAGCAAACGCCGTATCCAGGCGCGCGCCGTCCGCTGATCCGTCTCCCATTCCGGAGGCCACCCAGGAGGCGTTCGAGCTGCCCACCGACTGAACCCAACGCCCTCCCACCGCCCGCAAGCCCGCACCGGGCCCCTCGGACGCGTGGGCCCAACACCCTCCCACCAATCGCAAGCCCGCACCGGGCCCCTCGGTCGCGTGGACCCAAACGGCGTGGCCTTGCGCCCCGGCATAGACTGGCCCCATGGCGATAATTCCCGACGAAAAAGACTGGACCTGGGTGCTGTCCAAGCCGTGCCCCGAGTGCGGGTTCGATGCCTCAAGCGTTACACCGGCAACAGCCGCGACCACGATCCCCGCGCTGCTGCCGCGCTGGCAGCAAGCGCTCAAGCGCGCCGGGGTTGAGGACAGGCCTGATGACTCAACCTGGTCCGTCCTCGAGTACGCCGCGCACGTCCGCGACGTCTTTGACGTCTTCACCGGACGCCTTGAATTGATGTTGTCCCGGGAGAATCCAACGTTCCCCAACTGGGATCAGGACCAAGCCGCGCTGGAGGGCGGGTACCCGTCGCTGGATCCTCGGCAGGTTTCGGCGGACCTGGTTCAAAACGGCGAGGACGCGGCAGCGGCCTTCGCGGCAGTTACGCCCGAACAGTGGGGCAGGCGCGGGCTGCGCAGCAACGGCTCCGAGTTCACTGTCCTGACCCTTTCCGGCTACTTTATGCACGATGTGATCCACCACCTAAACGACGTCAGCGCCTGAGCCTGGACACGCGGGCCGCCACGAAAAACCGCGCGACTGCCTGGCAGGGGGTTGTTTAGAAGGGGCAGGGTTCGTCTGTTTGGGTGGTGATGTAGGTGCGGCCGGTGGGTGTGGTGGTTTTGGTTTGGCGGGGGCCATGGGGTTCGATTGTCCAGCCGGTGTCCGGGTTGTCCTTGAGATGGTGGCAGTAGGGGTCGCGTGGGCGGAGGTTTTCGACGCTGGTTTCGCCTGGGGGCAGGGGTGTGCCGTCGGGTGCGTGGGTGGTTCGCCAGAAGGGGATGGTGTGGTCGAGCTCGCAGCTCGCGGCGGGGTGGTCGCAGCCGATGCCGGTGCAGACGGGGTCGCGGCGGCGCACTTCGGCGGCGATGTCCGCGGGCGGGCGGTAGCGTTGGCGGCCGACAGTGAGCCGGGCCCGGGTGGCGGGGTCGGTGAGGAGGCGTTCCCAGAAGGGGGAGCCGGCGGCGAGTTCGCGGGCCTGGCCCGGTGGTATGGGGCCGTAGCCTTCGAGATGGCCGGGTTCCTCGGAGCGGCCAAGGAGGGTCAGGGCGGGGACGGTGACGCAGATCGTTGCGGGGATTCGCCCTTCGTGCCAAGACTCCGGCACCGGGCCGCCACCGCAGCCTCCGCCGTTGCGGCCGCCACTTTCGCTGTCACGGTTTCCGCCCGCCCCGGTGTCGCTGCCGTTGTCACGGTTCCGGCCGCTTTCCCCGCCGTCGTGGTCATGGTTTCCGCTGCGGGCGTTTTCTTGGTTGCGGTTTCCGGCGGTGGTGGGGTTGGTGTGGTGGATGGCGTTGTGGATGAGGTCCAGGAAGGTGTCGGCGAGGTAGTTGTTCAGGGACCGGGAGGGCCGGCCGGTGGGGGTCGTGGCGGTGCTGGGCGTCCCGCCGGGGTCGGTGCCTTCGCGTTGGGCGTGGCGGGCCCAGGCCTCCAGGGAGTCGTAGAGGGATTTCGCCGGGGCGGC
>Ga0134128_10000905_pt1 | contig 40259 bp, 26 predicted proteins | sample KB31754_FD_96462 | JGI IMG/M metagenome (GOLD analysis project Ga0134128, IMG submission 96462) | Terrestrial soil microbial communities with excess Nitrogen fertilizer from Kellogg Biological Station, Michigan, USA - KB3-175-4 | ecosystem: Environmental > Terrestrial > Soil > Unclassified ...
CTATTTGTTTTTTTAAATTTCTATATCCACGAATTGAATAAATTTTATCAAACAAATCAATGCTGCCAGGTATGGATTCATTTTCTTTTAAAGTAAGTAAATCTAATTTTATAGAAGATGGAGAGGAATTACGAAGGCATTGCAAATAAGGAAATGTTATTACAAGATCACCCATAGCCTGCAAACGGATAGCCAGTATTCGTTTTGGAGGATTTCCTTTTGTCCATTTTTTCGCAGGAATAAGCATCGGGTGTTATGCGTTTTATTATTTTAAGTATTAAAAGAGCATGTGGGATTTATTCAACATTAAGAGGGAAACCGGCTTTTGGATAATAACTTTTTATTTCTCTTATTAATTTTGGCAAATCGCCATAAATATATTTCCCTTTTCCATTTACATTTATCCTGCTGTATTTTGAAATGGGAAAATCATTAGCCATAAGCTGATCCTTTATTTCTTCATCAAATAAACGAATCCTTCCTTTATGCAAAATCAATTGTATATCTTCCGGATTCAAAGAATAGAATGCATTAAACCCTTTACCCTCAATAGTTTTGGCAACTACAATGTCGGCATTTTTATTTATTGAAATTGTTCCGGTGTTATTTTGTTTCCATGCAACAGAAGGAGCTTTTGTAAGCGTATTAAATAATTCGCTGTCATTCATCAATCCTGTCTTTCTTGCCAGGCGAAGATGATTCCATAAATTCCAGTCAGCCGTTAATGTTGAATCGGTTCCGAAAAGAACCGGTGTTTTTGCCTTTAATATTTTAATAGCGGCAGTAGCATTGAACAAAAAGAAATTAGAATCAGGACACCAGATCAATGCTTTTATTTTTTTTGCCTGTTCTTCATCCATCGCAACTCCATGCACCGTAAATAAACTTTTATTGAAGAAATTCATTTTTATCAACGTGTCAATTTCTTTATGCGCCATTGCATCTGTTCCTTCTCCGGCATGAATTACATAAGGTTGTTTTTTTGCAAAAAGGTTGTTCAGTTTTAATTGCCAATACTTTTCAAACTGAATAGAATGCAAAGAATAATTATCCTGGAGAACGGTAATAAAAGGATGGCTAATTTTTAATTTTGCTCCATGATTTACAACGGTGGTAATTCCATTCAGCAGATTTTTATAAAGCCCCCATTGAGTCCGGAGGCTAAGCGGGATTTTTAAAACGGCGTTGATCGTTTCTTTGTTCTTAAGATGAATGTCCTTCCCCCATTCTGAATAATTATTGTAAATGCGATTTCCTATTTGAGGAAACAAATTAAAATCAAGATGATCGTGTGAGTTGATCAAACCGGGAAAAGCAATGGCATTTTCAAATTCAATGCGCCATTCTTTTCTATTATTTTCAAGCGTTTTTTCATTATTTGTAACCGATCTTATTTTTCCCTTCTCAACGTGAATATGTTGAAGTTCTTTAGTTTCAATAATGTTGAGATTACAAAGCCGCATCGGTTTCTTTAAATGAATTCCATAAATGATCGGTGTTCCTTCCCAGTCTTTATATACTGGAAGTGCGTTTTGCTTTTTATAAAAACGCTTTGCCGATATGTCAATTGACTTTTCAATAAAACGAAGTACTTCCAAACCGAGTTGCCTTGCAATCTGTTTTATTTTTTGAATTGAATGAAGATAATTTGCCTTTATTCTGTTTTATTTGAAATTAAAACTTAAAATTCCGTGCAAACGTTATTTTATCTTTTCGCCGATAAATTTTATACATAAACAAACACGTATCCTCGTAATAATCTTTTGCAGCAAGATTACTTATTTGATTCTGTATATTGGTGTCTATCCTGTTTGTATAATTGACAGATAAGGGGATTACTATCAGGTCTGGTTTGCCAGTTTTTAAATCAGAAAAAAGCCGCCGCCTGGCTAAAGGAGTTTGAGTAGCATTAAAATAAATTGATGGTGATAAACGCTCAGAATAAATCTGTACTATAGCACTATAGCCTGCTATGTAAACTTTTTGTGCAGGCTTTGTGTTCAATTTTATCCATAGGCCAAGCTGTTTTTTTAATTTATCCTGGCTTGTATTTGTTATGGTTAAGTACTTATCAGAGAAAATATTTTTTAAAACAATAAAAGGATTTGTTGCCCTGGGAAAAAAAATCAATACTGAGGCTATGATCACGTACCTTAATAAAATAGTATATTTTTCAATTAAAGAAGAAACTGATATAGCGCTTATTATGGAAAGCGGAGGGAGTAATTCTTTCAGATGTGAACGTGCAAACATTCCTATAATACACAAGCTGCCAAAAGAGGCTATAAGCCATAACAATAGAATATTTGCCTTCCTTTTAATAATCAGCCAAATGATTAAAAAAGGATAAAATAAAACCATTTCTGAATAAAAGAACTGGTTGATCAATTGTTGCAGCTTCCATGCAAAAGGGTGATCGGTAACACTTCCTTCAGTAAAATTGTCTGATAAAGAATAAACAATAAGATCGTGAAGATTAATCCCTAACGATATAAATAAACCAATAGTAAGGCAAATACTTATTAACAGGCCTGATGCATAAGCAAATGCTGATCGGTTCTTTTTTCTGTAGAATAATGTTATAAAAATAATTAACGAAGGCAAGGCGCCGGTTAGTTTAAAGGCAACAGCAATACCAGCTATTATGCCAGCTAAAAAAAAGTGACTATTTTTTGTACCGGTAAAATAATAATAAAAGGCAATGATGAGAAAAGTTACTTCATATGCCTGCGCTTGTGATACAAAGTTTCCGTCAGTGCTTTTCCAGGTTAATGAAAGTCCATAAAATATAATTGCAACTATTCCTGCTTTATTATCTGCAAGCTGTTTTGTTATACGATAAACAAAATATAATCCTATTGATTGGCTAATGATAGCAAGTAAACGCGGAAACCAATAATTAATGCCAAATAACAAATCGGAAATCCCATATATCATATATATAAACGGAGATTTATTGTCAACGCCTCCTGAATAGGGAACCAATCCATACCTGAACCAGTTACGCCCAATGTAATGCCAAATAGCTTCATCAAAAGTAAGTTGCAGGTATGCATCATTAAATGCGACTAAGATTTGTAACAGAGAAATTATTATAATTAAGGTCCAGGGTGATAAAATTATTTGTGAGTCTTTTTTTAACATCGCAATAAAATGAAGTACTTATCAGCCCCTCCCTGAAGATATTATTTAACCGAATCCGGTTTCTTTAAATGAATTCCATAAATAATCGGGGTTCCTTTCCATGCGTCATACACGGGTAGTGCATTTTGCTTTTCATAAAAAGGCTTTGCCGATATGTCAATTGACTTTTCAATAAAACGAAGTACTTCCAAATCGAGTTGCCTTGCAATCTGTTTTATTTTTTGAATTGAATGAACATAATTTTTTACTTCAACCGTTTTCCCATTATAACTAAAAGTTCTTTTACCGCCTTTTTGCAGAGCAAACGGATGATAGTCGGTGATGATCATTTCTCCTCCTGGTTTTAAAACACGCTTCCATTCGCTTAATGCTTTTCCGGCATTTTCAATATGTGCGATCGTAAGGGTTGAGAAAACAAAATCACAGGACTGATGTTCTAATCCGTTCAACCGGTCATTTTTTAAATGGTGCGTTTCCGCCTCCGGAAATTTTTGTTGCAACATTTTCAACATTCCTTCAGATACGTCAAAGCCAATTAATCTTTCCGGTTCCCTGCTAAGAATTTTTTTCCAATGTCTTCCTGTTCCGCAACCTATGTCGGCGATTATTTTATTTTTTAAATCCATTTTATTTATCAGACCTGAAAATATTTCTTCGTCCCAGGCCAGCATCATATTATCCGGCTGTGAATCATAATCAGCAGCCCATAGATTATAGGCTACATCCGGATTTTCAGGTCTTGAAACTGAATTTCTTTTTAAAAAATGAGGATTGAATTTTTTAAATATATTCATTGGTTTTAATTATATCTGAATGATCCAGGGGATATAAAACGTACAAAACCGCCGCGAAGGTTGCCAATCTTTTATTTCTACAATTTGCAATGTGATATGGCAACCTTCAGCATACAAATTTCGATTAGAACAAAGTATGAGCAAGGTACTTTTATTCAATCCGCGCAGCGCCATAGCCAAACATCGCATTCCTAATTCCATTATGAATATTGCTGCTTCTGTTGATGGAACTTATGAATGGACAATTGTTGATGGAAATCGTGAAGAACATCCTTATGAAAAAATAAAAACTTACCTAGCTACGGGTGAATATAAATATATTGGGTTTACTGTAATGCCAGGCCCCCAAACTAAACAGGCGATTCCTTTTGCAAAAAAAATTAAAGAAGAATTTCCTGATACTGTAATGACCTGGGGAGGCTATTTTCCTACAAGTCATTATAAAGTTGTATTGAATTCCGGTTATGTTGATTTTGTGATCAATGGCCCTGGTGATATGGCTTTCCCACAATTAATCAATGCACTGGAAAATAATAAACCATTGGAGTTTATTAAAAACCTGGTCTACAAAAGTGATGGAAAAATTATAAAAAATGCAAAGCAGGATCTGATTGAACAGGATTCACTTCCGCCATTGCCCTACAATAAGCTGCATGAGATTTATCCGATTGAAAAATATTTGGGCAAGACTTACCTGGGAAATAAAACACTCGCATATCATTCAAGTATCGGCTGTCCGTTCACCTGTTCTTTTTGCGCCGTAGTGCCAACTTACGAGGCAAGATGGAAAGCGAAATCTGCTGAACATGTTTACCGCGATATAAAATATATAAAAGATAAATGGGGCGCCGACGCCATTGAATTTCATGACAACAATTTTTTTGTTTCTGAAAAAAGAGCGGTTGCATTTGCAAAACTGATCAAACCTGAAAAGATGAGCTGGTGGGGAATGGCCCGGATTGACACAATGGATAAATTCAAAGATGAATCATTAGCACTTATCCGGGAAGCAGGATGTAAAATTATTTTCTTTGGCGCAGAAAGCGGCAATGACAAAGTATTGCATCAGTTAGATAAAGGCGGTACACAAAACGGTGCGCAAATAATCCGGTTCGCAGAACGCTTAAAAAAATTTGATATTATTCCTGAATATTCTTTTGTACTGGGAACTCCCGCATCAACAACAAGTGAAGTAATGGAACAGATTGAATTTGATATCAATTTTATTAAAAAAGTAAAAGCTGTAAATCCAAAAACAGAAATTGTATTATATACTTATAGCCCTGTGCCTACGGAAGGCTCGGAATTGTATAATGAAGTTCTCGCTTCCGGCTTTGCTTACCCTCAGCAACTTGAAGATTGGATAAGCCCGCAATGGGAAAAGTTCGATTTGAGAAAAAACCCTTTGACACCCTGGCTGCGTCCTGAAATGATTGATAAGATCCGCAATTTTGAAACAGTTTTGAATGGTTGTTATCCTACAGTTTCGGATATCAGGCTCAATAATGTTAAACGAAGAATAATGAGGCTGGTAGCCGGGTTAAGGTATAAAATAAATTTTTATCAATATCCTTACGAAATAAAATTACTGCAACGTGTCTGGAAATACCGTCAGCCGGAAATACAAGGTTTTTAATTTTTTAAAAAAATACTTTGAATAATTTAAGAATTATAAGCGGCAATCTTTTAAATGAGAATTTATTGCCCGAAAATGAGTTTGAGAAATTATATATTCCCCTTCGAAAAAAAGAGGGAAGAATTTTTACTGAAAAGGAAATCCATAAACTACCTGATGTTTCAAAAAAACATCCTCATTTTAAAGAATGGAAAATCCGGAAAAATTCCTGCAAAAAACTTTTAAGGTATGTAAAACAGAAGAGAGGCATTTGTAATATCCTGGAAATCGGATGCGGAAACGGATGGTTGTCCGCACAGCTTTCAGAAACAGGAAATGTACAGGTAACAGGAATCGATATTAACAGGGTAGAACTGAAGCAGGCAAAAAAAGTATTTGCTTCTAAACGCAACTTAAATTTTATCGCAGGTGATATACGCACAGGTATTGCCGGCGATAAGAAATTTGATCTCATTGTTTTTGCAGCATCCATTCAGTATTTTGATTCGGTAAAGGAAATTCTAAATACTTCTTTGCAATATTTAACGCTGCAGGGCGAAATTCACATTCTTGACAGTCATTTTTATTTACCGGAAAAGATATTTGCTGCGCGTGAAAGAACTAAAAGCTATTTTTCCGGAATTGGATTTCCGAAAATGTCCGCCTATTACTTTCATCACAGTGTAAGAGAATTGCAAGCGTTCAATTATAAAATTTTATACCATCCACATTCCTGGCTGAATAAGATATCCTTCAGAAATAACCCGTTCTATTGGGTCATTATTAAAAATTATTGCAGGTAATGCTAACGCAGAATTTATATACCACTTATAAACGTTACCGGACATTACAAACCAATGTAATAAAGGCTTTGCCGGTTGTTATCCTTATGCCTCACAGTGCATGTAATTGCCGATGCGTAATGTGTGATATCTGGAAAGGCAATCATAATTTGAAACAATTAACTGAAGAAGATATTTCAGGATTATTGACTACGTTAAAAAAATTTAAAACCCAGCAAGTGCTGATGTCAGGCGGAGAAGCGCTGCTTAATAAAAATTTTTTCAGGTTTTGTGAGCTGCTGAATAAAGAAAAAATAAAGGTCAGCTTATTGTCAACCGGACTTACACTTAAAAAAAATGCAGCCTTATTGATTGGAAATGTAAATGATATCATTGTCTCTCTTGATGGCGATGAAGAAACTCATGACAGGATCAGAAATATTCCCGGTGCATTTAATAAATTGAAAGAAGGAATTGCGTCAATTAAGTTTTTGAAACCAGATTTTAAAATTACCGGACGCACGGTTATTCATCAATTAAATTTTCGCCGGTGGCCGCAAATTATTAAAGCTGCAAAAGAAATTGGTTTACAACAAATCAGTTTTTTGCCTGCCGATGTAAGCAGTCACGCCTTTAACCGCGAGTTAACATGGGATGAAAACCGGCAGCATGAAATTCTCTTATCAAATAGTGATTTGGCTGACTTAAAAAAAGTGATTGATCATTTATTGATCCATCATGAAAATGATTTCAGCAATCAATTCATTGCAGAGCCGCCCGAAAAAATCATGAAGATATATACTTATTATGCCGCATTTTATGGACTGAATCATTTTCCATATAAAAGATGCAATGCTCCGTGGGTATCTACTGTAATTGAGGCGGATGGAACTGTGCGGCCATGTTTTTTTCATGAAGCTTATGGAAATATAAGAACAACATCTTTAGATAAAATAATCAATAGCGAAAAGGCAATCAGCTTCAGAAAAAATTTAGATATGGATAAAAATGAAACCTGCAGGAAATGTGTTTGTTATATCAATCTTGCTCCCGGAACAAGGTTGTAAAAATATTTTTGCCAATGAACAGCATACTTTTTTCTCATTCCTATTTCATGCAATATGACCCGAAACAATGGTCAATAGGGCAACCATATGCACCTTTAGGTACTTTATACGCTGCATCGTTTATGCGACACAATGGTTATGATGTGTCATTATTTGATACCATGTTTTCAGAATATCCTGAAGAAGTTCTTCCGGTTCTTGAAGAAATAAAACCTGATTTTTTTGTCGTTTATGATGATGGATTTAACTACCTCACGAAGATGTGCCTGACCAATATGCGTAATGCGGCATTTAAAATGATCCGGCTGGCAAAAGCGAGTGGCTGTACAGTGATCGTTTCGAGTTCTGATGCCAGCGACCGGTTTGAAATGTATTTGAATGCCGGTGCAGATTTTATTTTATTGGGGGAAGCAGAAATAACTTTATTGAAACTTGCTGATGCTATTCAAAATAATGAAACTGATTTTTTAAATATTGAAGGCCTTGCTTTTCTCCATAATGACACTATTATTAAAACCGCGAAGCGGGATGTGATGAAGAATCCCGACGACCTGCCTTTTCCTGCATGGGACATTATTGATATGGAGCCTTATCGTCAATCGTGGCTGCAACATGCCGGTTATTTTTCAATGAACATGGCTACTACAAGAGGTTGCCCTTTTAAATGCAACTGGTGCGCCAAGCCCATCTATGGCAATCGCTATAACAGCCGTTCGCCTCAGAATGTAGTAAACGAACTAATAATGCTAAAAGCTAATTTTCAATTTGATCACATCTGGTTTTGTGATGATATTTTTGGTTTGAAACCGGGATGGATAAAGGAGTTTGCGGATTTAATTGAAAAAGAAAATATTTCATTCAGGTTTAAAATGCAGGGGAGGGTAGATCTTTTATTAAAAGAGAATATGGTCAAAGATCTGGCGCGGGCAGGGTGTGACAATGTCTGGATGGGAGCCGAAAGTGGCTCACAAAAAATTCTTGATGCAATGGATAAAGGAACCAGCGTTCAACAAATTTTTGAGGCAACGCGGTTACTAAAAAAGAACGGAATCAAACCTTCCTTTTTTATTCAATTTGGTTATCCGGGCGAAAATTATGAAGACATCAGAAAAACTATTTCGATGATCAACAAATTACTGCCCCATGAAATTGGAATTTCTGTTTCTTATCCACTACCAGGAACCGTTTTTTATGAAAAAGTAAAATCACAGCTGAAAGAAAAAACAAACTGGACAGATTCCAATGAAATGGCATTAATGTTTCAAAATAATTATCCACCGGCCTTTTACAAACAGCTTCATACTTATGTTCATAAAAGTTATCGCACACATTTATGGTTTGAAAATTTAAAGCAAATTTTTTCGCACCCTTTGAAGATTAATTTTTTGATAGTAAAGAAATTACTGTCGGGAATATATTATGTGCCCTCAGCTTTTATTGAGAAATTAAAATTATTGCAACTTCAAAAATAAATATGAAGATGCCTGATTCAAATATCAATGAGACACTTGTTGCTACGGCCTTTACGCAACAGTCATCCAAGTTTGATCGTTTATATTCTGAAGATACCATCATCCAATACAAAAGAAAAAGAGTCAGGGACCATCTTTCAAAATTTATTTTTCCGGATCAAAATATCCTGGAAATAAACTGCGGCACAGGCGAAGATGCCATCTGGCTTGCGCAACAAAGTTGCAAAGTTCATGCAACTGATATCGCTGCGGCGATGTTGGAAATACTGGACCAAAAACTAAAATCGGATGGTTTAGAGAATTTAATAAGTCACGAGATATGCTCGTTTACCACACTTGAAAACCTGCAACAGAAAGGACCATTTGATCTCATCTTTTCAAATTTTGCAGGATTAAATTGTACCGGTGAATTAAATAAAGTCCTTGCTTCTTTTAAGGCTTTATTAAAGCCAAAAGGGATCGTGACGCTGGTTATTCTTCCAAAATTTTGTTTGTGGGAATTTTTATTGATCTTCCGGGGAAAGGTAAGAACCGCTACCCGCCGGTTTTTCAGCAGGAATGGAGCATCAGCGAAGGTAGAAAAAACAAATTTTAAATGCTGGTATTATAATCCTTCCTATGTAATGAAATATGTAAAAAATGATTTTGATCTTTTAAGTATTGAAGGTCTTTGTACAATCGTTCCTCCCTCTTATATCGAGCATTTTGCAGAAAAATCTCCAAAATTATTTTCAATGCTTTGCAAAAAAGAAAATGCTTTGAAAAATAAATGGCCATGGAAGTACATCGGAGATTACTATATTATCTCTCTTCAAAAGAAATAATTTTTTTCATTCAATTTCCATCAGTTGATTTGATATCAGCAAATGATGTACCCGCGATTCATATTCCTTAATAATTTTTAATTGAAATATTCCAGGATCGGGTTTTGAAAAATGAGGGCTAACCATCATTGATACACGATCACCATGATTGTTTAATTTATTTTGGAGCGTTTTCTTTTTCCAGCGTTTATCAGTAATATTCATCAGCCATCTTTCAACAGCATCACCAAATTTCGCCGAAAATATTTTTTCAACTGATCCTTTGAAAAATATTTTTTTGAGTGGTTTATCAATTGGAAAAGACATGTTTTGTTCCGGCAAATAATTTTTTGTCCATGAATTTGCATTCATAAATCTTTTGTAACAATCTGTTCCCTGCATTGGCTTCAGGGTGATAATTTCCATTGCTGTAAAGATGTTTTTTTCAACGATCTCCATTTCTTTTTCATCAATAAAATAGTTCATGCAAAACCAATGCTGCTTTCCAATTAAATAAGTAAGCTTTTTAAAAAGGTGCATGAATGTCCGCGCAATCCATAAGCGGTTCGCTTCGGTTATAATAAAGAAATCGATATCAGAATTTTGATCTGCAAAGTTCTTAGACAAAGAACCTGAAACACAAACAGTTTGAACAAAAGGAAAATGGCCCAGGAGTTTTGCAATTCGTGCTGCAATTGTCAGTTGCTGCGTGGCCCGCTTATTTCCCTGAATTCTTCTGTCAGCTATGCTTTGCCGGTTTTTCAGTGAATAAAATTCCCCGATATTAAAAATCCGTTTCTGTTGCAATAAAATTTTAAGAGATTCCCTGACCAGTAAATAATTTTTTTCTCCGGGGAGAAATTGCACGATCTCTTCATCTTTCAAAGGATAATTAAAAATATCAAAATAAGCAAGCGTTTTTAATATGTTTTGACAGATGTTGTTCAATGGATTTTAATTAAGCGCAGTTACCAGTGATCTTTTGTTTTCTCTTTTTAATTGCTGAAACTTCTGGTATTTTAAAAATGATAAATGTGCATTTTGCGTAGCGATGATAAAACCATAATAACCATCTAAAAATCCCAATCTTAAAAAATAACCATTTAAAAATGACCATAAAGGGCTCAGAATAATTTTTGACCAATGTTTCTTTTTTCCTGAATCAAAAAGGGATTGCGCTGCGATTGAACTCATTCTTTCATTTCTTTCCAAATGTTCTTCAATAGAATTGAATGTATAATGAAGAATGTCGCCTTTCAAGAACTGCACATTGCAATTTTTCCTGAGAATAATTTTATCATGCGGATTCATTCCTCCCCAATAAGCAATTCGTTTATCAAACAGCCGTATTTTTTTGTCGGGATACCATAATCCATGTTTTATAAAACGTCCGCAATAATGATTATAGCGGTTCATGGAATATGCGTGGGACTTAAATTCTTTTTTTGCATTAAGAATTGCGGAAATCAATTCTGGGCTAAGCGCTTCATCAGCATCCAGGCTTAAAACGAAATCATAAGTTGCTAATTTCAAAACCATATTTTTTTGTTCTTTATAACCCGCAAAATTCTCCTGTTTTACAGTTGCTCCTCTTTCTTTTGCAATAGCAACTGTATTGTCTGCAGAGAACGAATCCAACACAATTATTTCATCGGCCACGAACCAAAGGGAATCAATGCAGCGACCGATATTCGCTTCTTCATTTAACGTGATTATTACTGCTGATAAGGGTTTCATGCTCTTTTTGAAAATAAATAGTATTACAATTCAATCGAAATATTATCAACACAGGTTGCCTTCTTAATGCCGTTCTGTTACAATATTTATTGGTTCTTTTGAATCGTTCAGAAGGAATAGAGAGAGAAAGAAGCTGTAAAAAAAGATGCCTTTGTTCACATCCAGGATATTTTCAGAAAGAGAAACAACAGAAATCAAAATAAGAAATGATAAGAATATAAAGTCTTTCTTTTTCATCGCTTTTGAAAATGAGAAGCAGAGGATGTATAAATACAGGAATAAACCAATCAATCCTGCTTTTATTAAGAAGCTGAAATACTGATTGTGTGCATTTAACTCAACTAAATACGAGCGGTAAAATTTCTTTTCAAAATAGTTTTTCTGCAAAATATTTTTTTCCGATCCTCCGCCATACCCAATTACCGGCGATTGTCCTATTATTTGCAGTTCCAGTCCCCACCTTTTCATACGTGTTTCAGTAAGGTCAGGAGTTACAGCAGTTTGTGAGAGATCGTCCTCAAGGTCGTTGATGTACCTTTTTTTAAAAGCACTGATGTTTGTAATTGCTAAAAAAAGAAGTAAAAAAGCCAACAGGGAAACAATGGAAAAATGCAATCTTTCTTTGCCATGTAATAATAAAACCGGGAGCATGATCATTACAATAAGACATATTGCAACAAAAACTGAGCGGGAAGAAAGCTGTATCAAACCGGCAAGAAGGATCAGTGTCAATAAAATGTATTTCCAGTTTTTAATTTGTGGATTTCGAAAAAAAAGACAGAGAAATATGCTGATCGAAAGCGCTACATACATCGATAAGTAGGTAGCATGTAAATCAATTGGTGCAGAAAAATTTTGATTCAGAAATGGAGCGGTGAAGATGGATGACCCCGGATAATGATAATAATGAATGACGCGAAATGCATCAAAAAATAAATAAACAATGGTGATCGTACACGTATATGCAAAAATTTTAAGGAAAAAATATTTGTATTTTTCTAAATTCAAATTCATTACAGAAAGACAAAACGGGAATAATAAAATGGCCAGCTGATGATCCACTTCCTTCAATCCTTCTGAAACATAGTTACTATAAATGATCGTTAGCAGACTTAAAAAAAATACAGATGATATGATCCAGACTGATTTATTTTTGAGGGTTTGGAGGTTCCTTTTTCGTAAATGTATTAATATATGAATGGTAAAACAACTGAGCACTATCTCACTAAAAAAGTGTTGAAATGGCAATGCAAGCAGGAATAAGCCAAGCAAAAAACAGCTGATCTTATTTTCCAGCGTTTCATTTATAAAAAATAATTTTTTCATCTCTTTTGCTGATAAAAACATTGAATAATAAAATCGTGGTATTGTTCAATAATGCTGGGCCAATTGTATTTCCTTTCAATTTTTAATAAATTATTCTGAACCATTTGTTCTTCCTTTTTATCCCGCTTCACGGATTCAATTAATTGCTCTACATCGCCCGAAGACCGGAAATAGTAGGCATCCTTTTGTAAAACAGAACGATTAAATTCATTTTGATGCGCAGCGATCAATGAACTGCTGCCCATTGCTTCCAGTAAAGAAGGATTTGTGCCGCCAACGCTGTGTCCATGGAAATACAAACTCGAAAAATATTTTAAAGTATGAGTGACCGCACTGTCATAAATAGCTCCAGCAAAAAGAATCCGCTTATCAGATCTAAATTTCTTTTGAAGCTTTTGTCCAAAAGAATTATTGGTATTTCCAATCACAAGAAATTTTTTATCTGATGAACTTTTATTGAATCCATCCAGAATGGTTTCAATATTATTTTCCGGCTCCATACGCGCCATCAACAAGAAATATTCCTTCTTGGAAATGTGATAAAACGAAAGCAGCGAATTGTTATCCAGATCGCTGATCTCGCTTCCGTAAGGAATGTATTGGCATTCTATATTATACTTTTTTTCCAAATAATTTTTAATAACAATCGAATCAGCAATGTAGAAATTACTGAATTTCACAGCCCACTTTTCTGCCTGCTTTAAAAAACGGCGGGTCATATAATTGTACTTGCTTCTTTTCCATTCGAGCCCATCCATGTTAGAAATGATCACTGGTTTTTTTGGAAAGAAGTTTCCCCAAACCGAGCTGCTTGTATAACCCAGAAACAAAAGCACATCGAAACTTTGCTGTCGGGCGTCCTGAATACAATTCCAATCGTAAATAAATTGCCCTGCTGTACCAAGCCTGAATTCGGGATCATAACAATGTTTTATTTCCACACCATGAAAATCTTTTTCCTGGTAAGGATGGTTGTGTGAATTATAAACAATTACCTGGTGGCCTTTGTTTACCAATCCGACTGAAATACATTCCGCCATTTTTTCAAAACCTCCATAAAAATTTGGAATGCCACGGCAACCAATTATTCCAATTTTGAGCTTCATTTTAAAAGGATTTTTTTATAAGCCTGAAAAGTTTTTTGCGCTGCATTTTTCCAGGTGAAACATGTAAATATTTTGTTCTGAAAATTTTTATCGTAATCTTTTTTACTTGCTTTATTGATTGCTTCCCGGATGGATGCAGGAGAGGATGGATCGCAATAAAATGCATGTCCGTTGCAATACTCGGAAGCATAACCGCGATTAGAAATTACAACATTACACCCCATTGCGGCGGCTTCTAATGTTGACAGGCCGCAGGTTTCAAACCAACTGGGCAGAATATGCACTTTTGCTTTTCGATAATACCGGAGTAATTCCTGTTGTGGAATATGTTCAATGAAATGAACATTTTCAGCGGCAATTTTTTTGCATTTCTTATAATAATCAATTTGATTTAATGCTGCATTTCCAATAATAAGAAGTTGAAAGTTTGAATTATTGATGGCTTTAATCAGATTCGCCTGATTCTTTAATCCTTCAATTCTGGCTACACACAAAATAAGATCCGGATCTTTTTCTTTGTTTACCGTCCTTGAAAACAGATCCGTATCAATTCCATTTGGAATAACAGAAAAAGAAGGAGCCAGAGAATATAACTGAACCATTTTTTTGTATTCCATTTCAGAATTCGGCAGTAGCATTGAAGCTTTCCCAATAATATTTTTTATACTTTTCTTATGTCCGTTAATTAAATAAGAAAAAGATCTTAATTTCTCCTGGCCCTTTATCCATCGTGCAACCGATTTGAAATATTCAATCCGGCCGGATGGTAAAAGCTGAAATATTTTACCGGAAATTCCTTTTCTGTAATGCTGATCAAATTCAGAATAATCAATTAATAAAGGTGTTACAACAAAGGGAATCGCTGATCTGGTGATGTGAGGTAAAATGTCAGAGGGTCTTGTTAAATTGAAAAAATGGAGCAAATGATATTTCTGATAATTTATTTTTTCATTGGTTAACCTGATATCAACTTCGACATTAAAATATTTTAAATGCCGTGCTGTTTCCTGCATCTGTATTGTATCTCCGCCTTTTGCAGTAAATAAGGATGAACGTGTTATGAATGCTACTTTCATCATCAGAATAAATTTTTTGATTTGAACTGATACAGCCAATTAATTAAAGCCGGCGGAAAGAAACTGAGCAGATAAAATAGATAATTATCCCAGCGATAAGGATAACTGCTGATTGCTTTAGAAAAAAGTGGCCTTGCTTTTTTTGGCTGATGATTGTCTAACAAAAATTTTTTTCCACACAGAGCATAGTAAGAGCCTTCTTTGATATTTCTAAAATCCTGGTTTTTAATGATATCAGATAAATGGGATCCTTCCTCTTCAGTAATGTGTCCTTTGGTGATTATTTCACGTTTCATTTTTCTAAAAATCCTACCGCGCCATCTTTCATCAATGGTAACGGATGCCGGATTAAAACGAACCTTAATTAGTTGTTGCGGAAGATTATAAAACTTTCCGTGCCTCAGTAATTGTATCCACAAAAAATAATCTTCGAAATTGTGAGCATGCTCAGAATAGCCACCAGCAATAATTACAGCCTCTTTCCTGTACATTACTGAGGAATGAATGAATGGACAGTATGAATAAATTTTTTGAATGATCTCTTCATGTGTATGCCCTATAGATTTGAAATCAAAAAGATGTTGGCCATCTTCTGAAATATATTCTGCTTCACCACCGACGATAATATGGCCGGGATGGCTATCTAAAAATGACACCTGCTGTTGCAGCCTCTGGGGAAAGCAAATATCATCTGCATCAAATCTTGCAATATAAATTGAATGTGCTTTTGATAAACCCTTGTTTAATGCTGCTGCAATTCCTTTATGAGATTGATTGATCAATACAATTCTTTCATCGCCAAATGAGCTAATAATTTCTTCAGTGTTATCGGTTGAGCCATCATTGATAATTAGCAACCGGAAATCTTTGAAACTTTGTTGTAATACAGATTCAATCGCATCAGCAATATATTTCCCGGCATTGTAAGCGGGCATCAGGACAGTCACTTTTACTGTTTTCTCTTTTGTCATTTTCCCGCCTCCTCTTTAATATTCAGAAATAATAACAATTCAAAAACTAAAACGACCGATAATTGTTCAAACCAATAATCAACGAAAAAAATTCCTGATAAAAAGATTATTAATGGAATTCCGTAAGAAAGTTTTTTTACATCCTTTAAAAAAAATCCCAGGTAAAAAATAAAAAATGAGAGCAATCCTAAAAATCCATACTCGCTTAAAAGCTGGTCGTACACTGAGTTTGGGTTATTCGCGATTGAATGAAAGCCGTCAGGCTTTGTAAAATAATTCAGGTACAGATCAAGATGATTTTTAAGAAAATCATCCTTGATGTAAATATATTTCTGAGGATAACCACCGGCTATGTTCAGTCCTGTTGTTTTAAAAGCAAGCTTTGAAGAAAAATTTCCTGTTCCTGTTCCGGCAAAAATTTTAAGAGGATGTTGTTTGAAAAAATCAAATGTCTGCTGGTACGCAAGAATCTTCCCCGGAAGTTTGGGATTAAAATAGTGATCGCGTGAGAGCGTTAATTCATCTGCATGGCGCTGAATAAATTCTTCCATATTTTCCTCAACAGGAGAAAGAATTGATTTATGCTGATAAGGTGCTGTGTTGATATCTGCTGTTGGAATGGCAATTTTTTGAATGTAAGAAACCGGATGTACATTCATTTTATTTTGCTTTTCGTCGCGCAAACGATAAAGACTATCAAGATAAAGAGTAGCCATTTTTTCATTTCTCTCTTCCGGAGTTAAAGTACTATCCGGCCGAAGCCTTATTGGCAAACGATTTTCGACTGGTTGCTTTTTTCCTGCGGAATTAAAAATGCTTTCAAGATAATTGGATACATAGCTGTTATTTTGCGGAGAAACTTTTGCAAGAAAAATTACAAGGAACAGCAAACAAACAAATACAAGACTTTTCTGATCTCTATTTGTCTGAAAAATAAACATAAACAATAAAACTGCCACTAAAAGAAAATTGGTCAGATTGCTTCCTGTCATCAATAAAATGATCATGCAAAGCATCATCATTTTTACATTCTTTTTTGAAAGGAAATAAATAACGCCAAAGCCATTCAACACTGCATTGGTAGTAGAGGTATCGAAAGAAATTCCTTTGATGTAATCGCCGGTTCCAATAAAATATTTCTGATATTCTCCCTGGTACAGATAAGGATTGATGGCGCCGGTTTTTAAAACAATCAGGGTATAAACTAATACAGAAGCAAAGGCATTTACAAGAAAAAAAACAACAATGGTTTGATGAATAACAGCCTCTGAATCCTGTTCAACTGATAATTTTACCTGGTGCATTGCAAGTATGCAAAGCAACCAAAATGAGACACCGGTGAAAAACGAAATTGAGTAATTAATATTTAATAATCCTGATGACAGGATCCAGTTTAATATACCAATCCCGATTACAATCCAATAAAAAACCGGGAGCCTTGAATTACGAAACCGAAAACCAAATTTGAAATTGAACCTGAATAAATAAATTAAAAAAATAGCGACAAGTTTTACAACGAGCTTTACATTTAAAAACAGGATAAGGAATATTAAAAGCTTCCAGTCAATGGTTTTAAATGCTTTCTGAAATTTTGCAGAATATATTTTTAGTAACAACTTCTAATGTTTTTAATTACACAGAAAAGCTTGTGATCCCGGAATTCTAAACGAAGATTTTTTTGTTTCGGTTGCTATCTAAATGCCTGTAATTTTTTTGAAAACCAACCAGTCGCTTTTTCGCAGCACTTTTGTAAAAAGAAGAAGGAAAAAAAAGATGAAAATTGAAAGGAATAAGATTAGAGCTAAATTGTCGAAAGTGTGTATTGACAAGCTTCCTGCTGCAATGGCAACAACAGGAGCAAGGAGAAACGGAAGGATATTTTTTTTGAACCCGGCGACAGGAGTTTTTACAATAAATAAAATAAATTGTACAGTAATTGCTGCCAGATAGGCAAGGGCTGCACCTTCTGCGCTAAAAGACGGAATTAAAAAGACATTGCCTAAAACATTGACGAGAAAAGTGATAAAAAAAATATAGAAAATTATTTTTAATCTTCCTTTTGAAAAGTTTATTGTCCAAAGAAAATTATTGATATAAATGAAAGGCATAGAAGCAGATAAAATGAGAATTGTATAACGGTTCACCGCTCCATATTTTCCATGAGTGATATAATCAATTACCGGAATCCAAAGAATATTGAGCAATAAAGCAACAAACGAAGCAATAATTATCTCAAGTTTCAGCAATACAAAAAGGTCCTTTATTTTTTCCGAACCGGTACTCTCTTTAGCATGAAATATTTTTGTAAAGCGGGGAATTAAAACGGGCGCAATCACGAGCAAAGGCAAGGTAGCCACTTCAAAAACTTTAAAAGCAAAACTGTAATCGGCAAGGGCAATATCAGACGCAAGGATCCCCAGAAATATCCAATCAAATCTTGCTATAGCTGATGTAAAAATAACTACACCCGCTTGCGGCAGAGATTCTTTTAAAAGATTGAAATAAATGCTTTTACTCCAGGAAATTGAAAATGGAATTTTTAAATATTTTTTACTGATAAACGCGGAAAGTATTAATTCAGCAAAGTCGCCAACAATAAAGATTACAATTACTGCAGCGAGATTTAATTGGGAAAAGAAAGCGAGTATTATTAAGGCCGTTCCTCTGACAAGACTGGAGCAGACGGACATAAAAAACAAAGCTTTGAATTTTTCAAGGCCATTTGCCAGTTGCTTAAATGGAGAAGCAAAAAAAATCATGAGTTTTCCAATTCCCAAAAACAACAGCAAATAGTGTTTTTGAAAAAGAGACGGATTCATAAAATAAGCAATAAGCAGGAAAGCGTAAAACAAGGAGCCGGCGAGTATTACATGAAACCGGTAGACCGAAAACATCAGTTTTGGATCTTCATGCGCTGCAATTTTTTTCACGATCAGCTGATCAATACCGAGAGAAAGAATGCTAAAAACAGTAAGCAATATTGCAAGGGACCAATTGATCTCACCGAAATCATTTTTGGAAAAATAAACGGAAAGGACATAAAAAATAGCAAACCCGCAAACCTGGTTAATGATTACCTGCAAAGAATTTGATGAAATATCATGGATGAATTTTCTGCTCATCAGATCTTTTTTATCTGATACAATGGGAAATGTTTTTAGAAGAATAAGTTATCAGAAAATTATTTCTCTTTCTTTAAAAATGGTTTTGCTTTTAAGGTCAAAAGAATTCCTGCACTATTGAGTTTTACTTTGCCTTCTCCAACGCCTTTTAATGGAATGTTGATATAAGGTTCGGCGGCGAATGAAAATTGTTTATTGAAAGAATATTGATAACCGCCGGACAAGCTCAGTACCGAAAAAAAGTGCTTGTTCTTATTATTGACCGCCCAGTCTTTACTATAGGTTGAGCCGCTTACTGTTTTATAAACGTAATTATAATTTTCTTTCTTCATGAGGTAAGAAGAAAGACCGGTTGAAATAAACCAGTTGTGATTTTTTATTCTTGTAAAATTATAATCTGCTTTAACCGGAATTTCATAAACGGTGCAATTGGCATTTACATTTTCCAGGTAGGCATAGTTTGGATTCCCTCCGGGCAAATCATAATCATTTCCCTCCACAGAATAGATCTTTTTGGAAATATAAAAACCACTTCTGACGCTGAAATTTTTTGAGATGGAATAACTCAAGCCTGCGCCGAAAATTGCAGTCAGCCTGCCAATCTTATTAGCCTTAACACCACTTATATCAGGCCCTGCAGAGATACTGATACCGAAATTATTTTTGAATCCTGAATTTGTTTTTGTGGTCTTTTTGATTGTTCCTGCTTTTTCATTTTTGGCAACATTCTTTTCATCAATTGTTTTTCCTGCCTGTGAAATATTTTCGCTATTTGATTTTGTTACAGAATCATTTTTGGTTGCTTCGCCGGGAAGTGCTGGTTGATTTTTTTCTGAATCTTTATTTGTTGCCGGAGCTGCCTGATCTTTTAATTCGTTTTCTTTTGTAAAATTTTTGTCAGAGGAAGTTTCATTTTTCTTCTGATCAATTGAACTGACAGAAATTTCATTTTTCTTTTGAGGGTTTACTTCATTTAAAGTTTTCTCATTTTTTGTTGGATTCTTTTCGAATGGCAAAAGTGGCTTAGCTGGGCTGGTTAATGACGGAGCACTTTTTTCTTTGGAGTTCACCACAGGCTTTTCTAACAAAGATCTTTCTGTATTCTGTTTTGAAGAAAGGTTTTGTGCAACGTTATGAGAATCTTTTTTTCCACTATAGTTGATGATAAAGAATACAAGAGCAGCTACCAGCAACAGAGATGGCAGAATGAAAAAAATTATTTTTCTTTCTTTTTTCTGTGGCAGATGCTCATCAAGAAGTTGCGACATCTTTTCCCATGCTGCATCGTCATATGCAGGATGGTATTGCTCTGCCGCCTCTTTTATTCTTTTATCGTTTTCGTCATCCAACATTTTTTTCTTTTAATATTTTATTGTCTTTTTTTAAAATTTTTTGCAACTGTTGCCTCGCCTTGAAAAGATTTGATTTAGAAGTACCTATTGAAATTTGTAATTTTTCTGCTATTTCTTCATGACTGAACCCGTCAATAATGAATAAATTCAAAACGGTTCTGTATCCGGGTGAAAGATCCTGAATTGCGCGAATGATCTCATCATATGAAATCCTGTCTAAAGCACTTTCTTCTCTTTCGGGAAGATAAATAAGGGTGGTTTCTATTTCTGCGGTAAAATAATGTTTGTTATTTTTTCTGACATGATCAATGGCAGTGTAGATGATAATTTTTCTGACCCAGCCTTTAAAAGAATTTACTTCATCAGCGTAGGCGGGCTTATATCTGTGAATTTCTTTAAAAATTTTGAGAAAGCTGTCATTGAAAATTTCAATCGCATCGTCTTTTCGCTTTGTGTACCGGTCGCAAATGGACATACCATAGCTGTAGAAAGAGTTGTACATTTTTTTTTGACTCTCTCTCTGGTTCAGAGTACAGCCTCTGATAAGTTCATTTAATTCTTTTGCCGATAACAAATTCATTACTTTCAAATTGACAAATCGAAATAAGCTGTAAAAAGGTTGCCTGATTAAAAACTGCTTTTCTTCCAGGTTTGATTTCTTTGCAAAAACGCGATAAACTTAGTAAAATAATGGTAATGTACAAAGATTGGTGTGTTGAATGCCGGACGTAGATGCTTTTTTTTTCGCCACGAAGACACTAAGGTCTCATGTATGAGAAGGAGACCTTACAAATAAAAAAGGGTCCTGCACGAAGATGCCCGAAGGGGTTTTATGGATGCTCAGTCTTTGTGAACCTTTGTCTCAGCGGGGGAATCAATAACAGCTATTTCGATTTTTTGAGGACACATTAATTCGAATAACGCTTTTAAAGGGGGGAGCTGTAAAAAGGTTGCCTGGTTAAAAGCTATTTATCATCCAACTTTGATTGCTTCATAAAAGTGGCCTTAGATTTCGAAAAATTTTATAAACCGGATTAGAAAATTTTAAATAACAGTAATAAAATGTCATAAAATTTACTTTGAAATTTGGAGTGCTATTTGAAAACCAGAACCTGCAAATTGCCATTTCAAAAGGTCATTTATCTCTGTTATTTGTTACCTTGCTTCCACATTTTTTACCGGACACAAGTAAAATCCTGCTATGAGATTTGCAAAAATTTTTTTTCAGTTGTCCAGGCTAACGCGTCTTTCTGTTTGGATTGGTTTATGCTTACCATCGATTTCTGTTTTTGGTCAGGGCGGATACTATCATTTTTCCAAGCTTAATACTTATAATGGTCTTTCGCACAATCAGGTGAATGCTATTCTAAAAGATGATGAAGGTTTTTTATGGTTTGGAACTATATCCGGACTTGATCGTTACGATGGATATTCTTTTAAAATCTATCGTAAAAGGCCAAACGACAGCTCGTCACTGGCTGATAATTATATTCTTTCGCTTTTTGAACTTCCCCATGGAAAAATGTGGGTCATTACCCGGACAGGTCCTTGTATCTATAATTCCAGGCTAGAAAAATTTGATGGAGACTATAGTAAGTATTTACACTCGCTCAGATTGCCTGCAGCACCAGTCAGCAAGATTGTAAAGGGAAACAATGGGAGATACTGGTTTCTTTATGAGAACCTGGATCTCTATATGTATTCTGAAAAAGATAAAACTGTAAGATTGTTTAAACATCATCCTCCAGATTCAAAAATTGCTTCCTGTAAAGAGACAAAGGACGGAAAACTATGGATTGTTTATCAAAATGGATTTTTGCAGGAATATGATATAGAAGCTGACAAAATTATTTTTTCCGCTACTTCTTTACAGAAGTTGAACACAGGAAATATTCCTTACAGTCTTTTAATTGACAAAGATGGCGATCTATGGCTGTGGTATTATATAAAAGGTGTTTTTCTTTTTCATCCGCAGGATAGTTCTGTCAGGCGCTTTAATGAAAACTCATATCCGTCCAACTTGAAATCAAACCTGGTAAGCCAACTGATCGAGGATAAAAACGGTTTGATCTGGGTAGGAACTGACCATGGGGGTGTGACGTTAATCGATAAAAATAACAGATTCAAAACGAATTATCTTTTAAATGATCCTGAAGATCCTAAGAGTCTGAGTCAAAACAGCATCACAACTATTTATAAAGATGATGTTGGAATTATATGGCTTGGAACCTATAAACAGGGGATCAATTATTTAAACAGCAATATTGTTCAATTTCCGCATTATCATCACCAGGAATCCAATCCAAACAGTCTTCCTTACGATGATGTAAATCAGTTTGCAGAGGATAAGACAGGAAATATCTGGATCGGGACCAATGGAGGAGGATTGATCTATTTTGACAGAAAGAAAAATACATTTAAGCAATACCTGCATGAGACGAACAACAAAAACAGCCTGAGCAATAATGTGATTGTGAGCCTGTGCATCGATGACGAAAACATACTTTGGATCGGAACTTATATCGGAGGATTAAATAGTTTCAACGGAAAGAAGTTTACACACTACAGGCATGCAGATGCTGATCCTGCCAGTTTAGCCAATGATAATGTATGGAAGATTTTTGAAGACAGGAAACAAAATCTGTGGATAGGCACACTTGGCGGAGGTTTAGACCTTTTGGACAGAAAAACAGGCGGCTTTACACATTATGGAAATGAACAAGGAAAGCCTGCTATACTACCTTCCAATTATATTTCTGATATTATACAGGACAAGAACGGGGATTTATGGATTGGTACTGACAATGGGATTGCAGTTTTAAAAGAGAACAACCGTAAGATTTTTTATACTTATTCAAAGGATAAAAATGGTTTAAGCAACAATAATGTTATCTGTATTTCAGAAGATGTGAAAGGAAGAATCTGGGTTGGCACTGCTGAGGGTTTGAATTTGTTTAATGACCAGACCCAAAAATTCCAAACATTTGCGATGGCTGATGGTTTACCGGATAATATGATATTGAATATTCTTGAAGATGGGAAACAAAGCCTCTGGATATCCACACCCAACGGGCTTTGTAACGCTATTCCAGCTCAAAAAGAAAAGGGTATTGGTTTGTCAGTGATCAATTATGATGAATTGAACAACCTGCAGAACCAGGAGTTTAATAGTAAGGCTGCCTATAAAACACGTGATGGAAAATTGATTTTTGGCGGCCCCTCCGGCTTTAATATTATTGATCCTTCTGTAATTAAAAAACCTGTTTATTATTCTAAAATTGTTTTTACAGATTTAGAGATATTAAATAAAAAAATTGAACCGGGAGAATTGGTTAATCATCGCGTCCTGCTTCAGGAATCCTTATCGCAGCTTAAAAATATTGACCTGAAATATAAAGAAAATGTTTTCTCAATTGAATTTGCTTCATTGGATTATGACAATAGCACCAGAGATAAATATGCCTACATGCTGGAAGGCTTTAATCCGGACTGGTTGTATGCCGATGGCAATCAACGAAGTGCTACTTATACAAACCTTGATCCCGGACATTACACTTTTAAAGTAAAAGTTTTGAATAGTGAAGGTTTATGGAGTGATATCAAAGAACTACATATTCATATTGATCCGCCTTTTTGGCGAACACCTGTAGCTTATATTATATACTTATTAATTGCCGGAAGTTTACTGATTCTTATACGCCGTATCACTTTAGACAGAATACACATGCGTTATGAAGTGGCACATCAGCAAAAGGAAGCGGAAAGGGCTTACGCGCTGGAGCGTTTAAAGACAAAATTTTTTACGAATGTAAGTCATGAGTTTCGAACGCCCCTTAGCCTTATCATTGCTCCACTGGAAAGAATTATCAGGCAAAGCGAAGATGAAGAACAGAAAAAGCAGCTAAATCTTGTACAACGGAATGCAAAACGGTTGCTCAGCCTGGTAAACCAATTGCTTGATTTCAGAAAGATGGAAGTGCAGGAAGTAAAACTGCATCCTTCCATAGGGGACATTGCAGGATTCAGTAAGGAGATCAGCAGCTCTTTTTTGGATATTGCTGAAAAGAAAAATATCCGGCTTTCATATACTTCCAATATTGAAAGGCTGGAAATATATTTTGATAAGGATAAGGTTGAAAAGATCCTGTTCAATTTGCTTTCAAATGCTTTTAAATATACTGAGGAGAATGGAACAGTAAGCATTAATCTTACGTATAATGCGCCTGTTACTGATGAATCTGACGGAACCCTTGCTATAGAAGTAAAAGATACAGGAATTGGAATACAGGCAGATATGCATGAAAAGATTTTCGAAAGGTTCTTTCAAACGGATGTTCCTGAAAGCATGGTGAACCAGGGTACCGGTATCGGTCTTGCCATCACAAAAGCATTTGTGAGATTACATAATGGAGTTATAAGTGTAAAGAGTCAACCAGGCCAGGGCACCTGCTTTACCGTTTTACTTCCTGCAAAAAAGATCTATGACTATGCTTCTGTGACCACTAAAGCAATAGCAGAAGAAGGTGAACAAATGATACCTGAGAGAAGCTACAGGAGTGGTAAAAAGAAAACAATACTCGTTGTGGAAGACAGCGAAGACCTTCGCTTCTATTTAAAAGATAATCTGAAAGGGCAATATAAGGTTGAAGAAGCTACAAATGGAATAGAAGGTTGGGAAAAAACAAAATTATTGAATCCTGATCTTGTAGTGAGTGACATTATGATGCCTTTAATGGATGGCGTTGAACTGGTCAGGAAAATTAAGGCAGAAACGCTTACTGCTCATATTCCGGTCATCCTGCTAACAGCGGTAGGAAGTGAGGAAAAACAGTTGGCTGGATTTAAGGCTGGCATAAACGATTACATTACCAAACCTTTTACTTTTGAGATACTGGATTCACGGATCAGAAATTTGCTGGCCCAGCAGGAATTATTACATAAGAGGTTTCAAAAGCAAATTGAGGTGAATCCCAAAGAGGTTACCATTACTCCTGTTGATGAAAAGTTCCTGACGCAAGCTTTGGAAATTGTTGAAAAGAATCTTGATGTCCCTGAGTTTTCAGTAGAGGACCTGAGCCGTGATATGTTCATGAATCGTGTCACCCTGTATAGAAAAATTGTTTCTCTTACCGGCCGAACACCCATTGAGTTTATCCGTTCCATTCGTTTGAAAAGGGCTGCTCAATTATTGGAAAAAAGCGGATTAACCATTGCTGAAATTGCATACGAAGTAGGATTTAACAACCCAAAGAACTTCACTAAATTTTTTAAAGAAGAATTTAAGATGTTGCCCTCTAAATATGCTTCCGAAAAGAAAGAGATAACGTCTTAAGCTCTCGTTGTCACCCGGTTTTTATTGAAAACCACGAATTTTGCAACATTTGGTACGGTAGTTCGCAACATTCAGGTACCCTGTATTTAACAGCAGAGCGATAGTTTTACAGCATTCAATCATTTCAAAGAGTGCTGTATATGAGAAGAGGACTGTTATTGTTTCATTTTCTTTATTTTTCTGCTTTCAATGTTTTAAAGGCAGAACCTCCATCCTATATTGAAACAGAGGATGGAGTGATCGTTTTTACTGATCCGGCTTTTACAGGTATATCCAACGCAGTTAAACTCCAGGTTATTTCAGATAATATCATAAGAGTAACAGCTGCACCGGGAAAGGGACTTACCGGCACGGAAAGCCTGATTACTGTTTACAGTAAAAGGCCGGATCTTTCCTGGAATACCATTCCCTCTAAAGATAGCCTTACGCTCAAAACAAAAAAAATTGCAGCTGTAGTGGACCTGAAAACAGGTGCAGTGACCTTCAGGGATCTTAATGGTAAAACAATATTAACTGAAAAACCGATACGCGGACGCAGTTTTCAATCCGCCGTATTTGATGGCAGGCATTATTATCATATTACCCAAACCTTTGAAACTACTGCAGATGATGCATGGTACGGCCTTGGTCAGCACCAGGATGGCATCATGAACTACCGGGGTCAGCAGGTTAGTTTTTTCCAGAACAATACTGAGGTGGCGATTCCATTTCTTGTGTCAGCTAAAAACTATGGAATACTGTGGGATAATTATTCTCTTACAAAAGCTGGGGATGTGCGACCACTTCATATCCTTTCTTCACTCCAGCTTTTTTCAAAAAAGGGAGAGCCGGGATGGCTTACAGCGTCTTATGCTAATGATAAGGGTAACCCCGGAAAGATAAGTATCGAAAGAGCTGAAGACTGTATCAATATGGAATTCCTGGGAGATTCAAAAATAAAACTACCTGCCGCATTTACACCGGCAACCGGAGTCGTTAGCTGGGAAGGCAGTGTTGCCAGCTATTTTTCAGGCCTTCATCAGTTCCACTTCATATTTGGAGGGTCATTAAAAGTGTGGCTAAATGGGAAACTGGTATTGGATCATTGGCGAAAGGCGTGGAATCCTGCCCCTGCGTTGGTTCCTTTTGATGCTATAAAAGGAGAAAAAATTCCCATTAAAATTGAATGGACACCCGAGGGAGCTGAATCATATCTTTCCGTAAAATGGCAGGAACCTTTAACAGCAGAAGAGCAAAATAGCTTTAGCTTTTCTTCAGAAGCTGGGCAGCAGGTTGATTATTATTTTATTTATGGCGACAACATAGATAAAGTAATTTCCGGTTACCGCATGCTAACGGGTAAGGCTCCTATAGTGCCGAAATGGGCTTTGGGATTCTGGCAGAGCCGGGAAAGATACAAAACTGAAGATGAAATTCTTTCAACGGTCGCAGAATTCAGAAAGAGAAGCATTCCTATTGATAATATTGTGCTGGATTGGGACTATTGGAAAGAAGCTGATTGGGGCAGCCAGGATTTTGACGAAACCCGGTTTCCTTCTCCGGACAGTATGATTGATGTGCTGCATAAAAAATACCATGCACACATTATGATCTCTGTATGGCCAAAATTTTATGAAGGCATATCAACCTACAATGAGTTTGATAAAAACGGCTGGCTGTATAAAAGAAACATTGCCAACGGCCAAAGAGATTGGATTGGCAAAGGGTACGTTTCCACCTTCTACGACGCCTTTAATGCAGGTGCCCGAAAAGGTTTCTGGAACCTGATCAATGAAAAACTTTACAGTAAAGGAATTGATGCCTGGTGGATGGACGCCAGTGAGCCGGATATCCTTTCCAATGTTTCCCCCGAAGAAAGAAAATTGCTGATGACCCCTACTGCTTTGGGAAGCCCGGCCGCATTTCTGAATGCTTACCCGCTGGAAAATGCAAGAGGAATTTATGAAGGTCAGCGGCAGACCGACGCTGATAAAAGAGTCTTTTTATTAACGCGTTCCGCCTTTGCCGGTTCGCAGCGTTATGCTGCAGCTGTATGGAGCGGTGATATAGGTTCAACATGGCGTGACATGAAAAACCAGATTGCTGCAGGAGTCAATTTCTCCATGTCGGGACTTCCTTACTGGACGATGGATATCGGGGGATTTGTAGTACCAGAAAAATTTGAAAAACCTGATTCAGAAAGTTTAGCTGAATGGAGGGAATTGAATACGCGCTGGTACCAATTTGGCGCATTTGTTCCTTTGTTTCGTTCACACGGGCAGTTTCCTTACCGGGAGATATTCAATATAGCTCCCGAAACTCATCCAGCTTATCAAAGTTTTGTGTATTACGACAAACTGCGTTACCGGTTACTGCCTTATATCTACTCAATGGCCGGCGCTGCTTACCATAATGATTTTACCATCATGCGGGGATTGGTAATGGATTTTGCGACAGACACAACCGTATTAAACATTAGTGATCAATACATGTTCGGATCCTCCTTACTGATCAATCCGGTATATGAATATAAGCAACGCAGCCGCCCATTGTATTTACCCAAATGTGCCGGATGGTATGATCTTTATTCGGGAAAATGGTATGCAAGCGGGCAAAAAATTATTGCGGATGCCCCTTATGAGAGAATGCCGGTGTTTGTCAAAGCAGGCTCTATTATTCCTTTTGGGCCATCGCTCCAATACACTTCAGAAAAGCCGGCCGACACTATCACACTGAATATCTATACCGGGGCTGATGCTTCTTTTAATTTATATGAAGACGAAGGAACGAATTATAACTACGAGAAAGGTAAGTACACGAACATCCCGCTTTTTTATGACCAACAAACAAAAACGTTGACCATTGGTAAAAGAAAAGGTGCTTTTGATGGTATGTTAAAAGATAGAATTTTCAACATTATATGGATAGGTAAAAACAAAGCTGGCGGATTGGATACGACACATAAGCCGGATGTTACCGTAAAATATAAGGGAGAAAAAATACTGATAAAACAAAAATAAAAAATAGTACGTCACATATTTAATAATCACCAATTGTTTGCAATGAAAAAAATAAAAACTACCAGAAGAGCATCCGGATTTCTATGGATGACCTTGTTTTTCCTGTTTACAGGTATGCAAGGCTTTTCACAAACCGGCATCCGGAAAATCACAGGAAAAGTTATCAATAAAACCACGGGAGAAGCCGTATCCGGGGCGAGTATTTTGGTAAAAAATACCACCAATTCAACGCTTTCCGACATTAGCGGCAATTTTGCCATTAATGCTAAAACCGGTGAAACGATTGTTGTGAGTTTTATAGGTTATGCTACGCAAAGCGTGCCTGTAAATGCTTCAACGGAAAATCTGCAAATTCAACTTGCCGAAGAGTATAATAAATTGAATGAGGTAGTTTTAATTGGGTATGGTGCTCAACAGAAAAAACTGGTAACCGGAGCCACATCGCATGTAAAAGGTGAAGACCTTGCCAAACTAAACACAACAAATGCGCTACAGGCTTTGCAGGGGCAGGCAGCAGGGGTTAATATTACCTCTGTATCCGGACAACCGGGCGCCGGTTTTAAAGTAAATATTCGTGGTGCCGGCACTATTGGCAACGCCAGCCCTCTTTATGTAGTAGATGGAGTTATCACCGGCGATATCAGCTATCTGAACAATTCGGATATTGCCTCGGTTGATATTTTAAAGGATGCAGCATCTTCTGCTATCTATGGTATCAACGGAGCCAACGGTGTGGTTTTGATCACTACTAAAAGTGGAAGATCTGCCAATGGAAAAGATGGACAGGTTTCATTTGATGCATATTACGGAGTGCAGGATGTTGCCCGTAAAGCAGACCTGTTGAATGCTAAACAATATGCTACCATCCAAAATGAAGCTGCACTCAATTCAGGAAAAGCGCCTCTTTTTACACAATCCCAAATTAATGCGTTAGGAAATGGAACCAACTGGCCAGACCAAATGTTTTCTTCTGATGTGCCCACACAAAATTATGATCTTGCAGTGAACGGAGGCACTGATGTTTCTTCCTACTCATTAGGTTTATCTTATACTGCACAAGGTGGAATTGTGGGAGGACCCCATCTTTCCAATTACCAACGATACAATTTCCATACAAATTCTGAACGAAAGCTGTACAACGGGGCGTTGAGAGTAGGAGAGCATCTTACTTTTTCTTACATCGATCAAAAAGGCATCGCTGTTGGCGGCATATACAATACTGCCTTAAGAGGCGCATTCACCACAAGTCCCTTGCTGGCGATGTATGATTCAGCCGGCCAATATTTAAACAGTATGAATTCTACTGTATATAACGGAGGGCCCTGGAATAACGGGGAAGCGAATCCTTATGCATTAATGGTCTATAATAATCAAAACGACACGAAGACACAAAAAATACTGGGAGATGTTTATGCTGAGGTTCAACCCTTTGAAAATATGAGAATCAGATCAACTTTTGGTGTTGAATATAATTCTGCAGCAGGTCATAGTTACACTCCTGCCTATGGCAATTTATCCATATACTCATTCAACAAATACGAAGGTATTGGTCAAAGCAGTTCCCAGGGATTAACATGGAACTGGGATAATACCATAAATTATCTTTTAAAGATCAGAGATCACAAATTTGACATTTTGGGGGGCAGTTCCATTCGTATGTATCATGGATCCTATGTGGGCGGATTTAATACGGGTTCTACTTTATTCGGCAATTTCGAACGTGCCTATTTAAGCAATTCGACAGTAACGTCTGTTTCGATGAGTACGGACACTACTGCGGCTAACAGGCAAACGGTAACCAACAGCATGTCATTGTACGGAAATGCCAATGCAGTGTCTGCCCATGCCTCTTTTTTTGGTCGTATCAACTATAGCTATAAAGATAAGTACCTTGCTTCTGCGATTTTCCGTGCTGATGGTTCTACTGTATTTGCGCCAGGTCACCAATGGGGATACTTTCCGTCTTTTTCTGCAGGTTGGGTAGTAACTAACGAAAAGTTTATGGAATCAACCGGTAACTGGCTGAACTTCCTGAAAGTAAGAGGAAACTGGGGTTCTAATGGTAACGATGGTATAACAGCTTTTAACTACCTCTCGCTGATCAGCTTATATAATGCCCAATATAATTTTAGTAATACCAACAGTACTTTAACCAATGGATCGTATCCCTCAACAATCGGCGTTGAAAATACCAAATGGGAAACTTCACAGCAAACTAATGTTGGCATTGATGCCCAGTTCTTAAAAAACAAATTGAATGTGAGTATAGATGTATATGATAAATTAACCAAGAACTGGTTAATTGCAGCTCCGTTGCTGGCAACTGCGGGTGTTTCTACCAATCCGTTTATTAATGGCGGAGATGTCACCAATAAAGGGATTGAGCTTCAGTTGTCTTACAATGACAGGATTGGCAAAGATTTCAGTTATTCCGTTTCGGGCTCCTATGCTTATAATAAAAATCTGGTCAATAATATCCCAACCGCTGATGGAATTATCCATGGTGGTACCAACAGTTTATATGTCAATTCTCCTGAATTTTTCCGTGCTTCTGCAGGAAATCCTATCGGTTATTTCTGGGGATACAAAACTGCCGGCGTATTTCAATCTGAAGCTGATGTGGCTTCATATACAACTCAGAAAGGACAGGAACTTCAGCCGAATGCGCATCCGGGTGATTTGAAATATGTAGATGTGAATGGAGACGGTATCATTTCTGCTGCAGATAAAACAAATATCGGAGATCCAAATCCTCACCATGTATTTGGTTTCAGATTTTCGGCGGTATATAAGAACATTGATCTTTCTGTTTCAGCCAACGGAGTAGCGGGGAATAAGATTGCCCAAAGCTACCGGGATCCGTCAAGCTCATTTGGAAACTGGACTACTGAAATTTTGAGCCGCTGGCATGGAGAAGGAACTTCAAATAAGGTGCCCCGCGTAACCCAGGATAACATTAATTGGACAGATTTCTCTGATATTTACCTCCAGGATGGAAGTTATTTAAGAGTTTCCAATATTACACTCGGCTACGATTTGTCACCTGCGATCAGGTGGAAAAATTTGAGCAAGCTTCGCTTTTACATAGCTGTAGAAAATCCTTTCACATTTACTAAATATACTGGTATGGATCCGGAAGTTGGTTATTCTTCATCAGATGCCAGCGGCGCGTATTCTTTCGGGCAGGGTGTTGATCTTGGCTTTTATCCCCGTCCCACAGTGTATATGGCGGGAGTTAATGTTATTTTCTAATTTCTAAAAACGTAATCATGAAAAAATATAGAATTATAATTTTTGCATTTATCGCAATTGTGTGCTTTGCCTCGTGTAAAAAATTTCTTACAACAACAGACACTAACCCGGTACAAACCAATTCATCCTACTATAAAACGCCTTCAGATGCCTTCACAGCCCTGGTAGGATGTTATAACGGATTGGATCTGGTCTGGAACAATGGCGGGGCAAATGCTTTTCCTGTTTGTTCTGAAGTTTTTTCCGATAACTGTTTCGGAGGCACGGGAGCTTCTGACGGATTTGGATTTCAAATGATGGACGAATTTGATCCTAAAGTTTCGCCATCAGATGCGTCCATTTTCAGCGGTATGTGGAAGGCGTATTACCAGGCAATTTATCGCTGTAATGTGTTACTTCAAAACCTGGATCAGGTTAATTGGGGAGACAGTACTGCGTTAAGAAAACAGTACTCAGCAGAGACACGATTTATTCGCGCTTACCTGTATTTTGATATGGTGCGCTTATGGGAAAAAGTTCCTTTGATAACAAAACCAACTTTAGCCAATGTTCCACAAAATGATCCGGAAGAAACCTATACCCAAATTATGAGTGATTTACGCTTTGCATCTGACAGCCTTCCTTCGGTTGAGTACTCAGCTACACAAGTTGGAAGGGTTACCAAATGGGCGGCTGAGTCTTTACTGGCCCGTGTTTATTTGTTCTATTCCGGATATTATGGCTCCGCATCTATTGGTAACGAAACTGCTGCTACAGCATTAGCTGCAACAGAAGATGTGATTGCACACAGCGGACATGCATTGGTTAGTGATTATAATTCCTTATGGCCGGCGGCTGCAATCGGTAAAAATGTACCTTATGCAGGCCTGGTAAATAAGGAAGTGGTATTTTCAATCAAGTATTCTTCTACCGGAGGCAATTACAATGGAAATGTTACCGGTAATACGTGGATGGTTATGGAAGGAATAAGGGAACAAACCGTTTATCCTTACCAGTATGGATGGGGTGCCTGTACCGTTGATCCAAAGTTATGGAGTGCCTTTAGCCCAACTGATACCCGTCGCTTTGCCTCGGTTATTTCTGTTCCCGATGAAAATCTTGCATTTAGTAATGCTTCTAAAAACCGGGAGTATACAGGATATTATCTGAAAAAATATAGTCCGCTGAGCGATATCAATGGAAATTCTATCGTTCCTAACTTTCAAACCGGTCAATACCAGGATTATTTTTCCATTCGCTATTCAGATGTATTGCTGATGGCTGCAGAATTGGGAAGCCCGAATGCTGTAACCTATTTCAACCAGGTTCACCAAAGGGCTAATCCCAATGATACTCCTGCCACTTCTATCACTAAAGCCAATATTTTAGCGGAGCGAAGGTTAGAATTTGCAGGAGAAGGTATCCGTTACTGGGATCTATTGCGCCAGGGTATTGCTACTGCCGCCTCTACTATTGCAGCCAATACAACTGTTTCATTTTTTAAAGATAATACAGCCACTCCACCTACAGCTGCCCAATTGGAGGCCAATATTAAACAAACGCGCGGATTTCAACAAATACCTAACGACCAGATTACCTTATCGTCAGGTACGCTCATACAAAACCCCGGCTGGTAAAAAATTAATTGAATACTTAAAAAATAAAGTCATGAAACTTAAATCGATCATTTTAATTGCTCTCTCAGGGTCGGCGCTGCTATTTGCCTCTTGCAGGCCCAAAAAATATGAGTTGGGAATCTTACCCGACAAAAGTGCTTTACATTATACTATTACACCTTCATCAGCAAATCCTAATAATATTGTTTTAAAAAGTCTGACTCCTAATGTTACTCCTGTTTGGATGACTCCTGTCGGGCAATCCCAGGAAATACAAGATACTGTCAATATTCCCTTTCCGGGAACTTATAAATTTGTATATGGTATAGAAAGTGCCGGCGGGCTTGTTCAGGCTGATACTGCGACCGTAACAATTACGACTTTAGATCAGAATGCAGTAAGCAGCGCCATGTGGACTCATCTGACGGGGGGATTCGGGCATTCAAAAACCTGGGTATTGGATTTAGATGCCAAGGGTGTAAGCAAGTTTTTCGGGGGACCAATCTTTTTCGCCGGCACCGGATGGGAATGGGATGCCGGATGGTCTGGCAATAGCTGGATTTGCCCCGCGGCTGATTATGGAACGATGACTTTTGACCTGATTGGTAATGCAAATTTCAGCTCGAACAACAAAGTGTCTTCAGGATCCGGCACAGGTAACTACATGTTGTATCCTTCTACAAATCAATTGCAGACTTTTGGTGCACAAGTTGTCCATGACGGTGTACAAGGGCCGGTTGTTGCAAATTGGAATGCGAAAATGACGATTGTTTCACTTACAGACAGTACCATGCAACTTATTGCAGTAAAAGACGCAGCCGATTGGTTTATTTACAACTATATTACCAGGGACTATTATGATTCACATTAACATTAATAGAACCAGGTTAATTACAGACATAAAATTCAAATAAAAAAAGTATTTCTATTTTTTATCCGGAAATAATATTAAAAATTCAAATTTCTCATAATCAGGTAATTTTGGTAACAGCTCCTGTTTCAACAGGGGCTTCCATTTTATAATTGATCCGGTAAAAACTTTATAAGTTGTGGCAAGAGAGGGAACCAGGGTTTGTATATTATTTTAAAAGATTGTTTACATTTACTATCTCAAGAAAAAGCTGTGCTTTAGAGAAGAGGATTAGAAATCACGTCAAAAATTCAATCGTCAGTTGCTTCTTAAAATGCGGGTTAGAGTAATGTTTCAGGCAATGAAATAATGAGAGGATAAACCTCCTTTTTATAAAACTATTAATTCTAAAATATTCACTTATGGGAAAGAGATTGACAACTTTTATCATCCTTCTGTTTTCCTGTCTCACAATTTCTACTCAAAGTACTGTAACTTCTCTGTTCGATAATGACTGATCATTATTTTAGGAATAAAAAGACGGTTACTTTTAGTTCAGCAACATAAAAACCAACCCAAAAAAATTATGCCATTTCAAACAAAAAAGATCCATATTTCAGTCGCTATAGTGGCACTGATGCTCACGTGTCAACTATCGCAGGCGCAGTTAAACTTAATAACAGACATTCCTAACCGCAATGCAATAAGCCTTGATGGCAAATGGCAATATATTGTTGATCCATATGAAACAGGCTTCTATGATTATCGTTATGAAGAAATGGCTGAAAGTAATGCTTCTGCTTATTGGAATAACGATAAACCAAAAAATAGCTCCGACCTTAAGGAATATGGTTACAGCGATCAATATACTTTGAAAGTTCCCGGAGACTGGAATTCGCAAGAGCCAAAATTCCTCTATTATGAAGGAACGGTGTGGTATAAAAAATCATTTGACTATCAAAAGCGCAATCCTTCTGACAGGGTGTTTCTTTATTTTGGCGCAGTTAATTACAGGGCAGACGTTTACCTGAATGGTAAAAAGCTTGGAATGCATATTGGCGGATTTACTCCTTTCAATTTTGAAATCCCGGGTTCTCTCTTAAAAACTAAAGATAATTTTCTTGTGGTAAGAGTGAATAACGAAAGAGGTAAAGAAGAAGTGCCGACCGTAAATACTGACTGGTGGAATTATGGCGGCATCACACGTTCAGCAGAGCTCGTCGAAGTTCCGAAAACTTTCATTGAGGATTTTTCAATTCATCTCAAAAAGCCTGAAGCGGGTACCGCTCCTGCAACAACAAACGCAGATGTTGAGGGTTGGGTTAAACTGAACGGACAAAGCTCCGGAAATATTATTATTGATATCCCTGAATTAAAGGTGAAGAAAAGCTTTCCGGTTACTGATTCAATAACCCGTTTCAGTTTTCAACTTCCAACCGTACAATTATGGTCGCCCGGAAATCCAAAACTCTACAAAGTTATTGTTAGCAGTGCCGGCGATAAAGTTGCGGATAAAATCGGTTTCCGGACGATAGAAGCTTTTGGAAAGAAGGTATTATTAAATGGGAAACCAATTTTTATGAGAGGGATAGCAATACACGAAGAGATCCCCCAGGAAATGCGCCGCGCTTACAGCAAAAAAGACGCTGCACAATTGTTGGGCCGGGCGAAAGAATTAGGGTGTAACATGGTCAGGCTGGCACATTATCCTCATGATGAAAGCATGACCCGGATGGCAGATTCTTTAGGTTTTCTGGTTTGGTCAGAAATTCCTGTTTACTGGACCATAGATTTTGGAAACCATGAAGTTTATGAAAAAGCAAAACGGCAACTAACGGAAATGATCACACGCGATAAAAACCGCGCCAGCATTATTATCTGGTCTGTGGGTAATGAAACACCGGTAAGCCCGGTACGCACTGAATTTATGCACAACCTGATCCTGTCTGCAAAAGCTCTTGACAGCACGAGAATGGTGTCTGCGGCTTTGGAAGTAAATTATAATTCCGATAAGAAAATGCATCTTATCAATGATCCCTTAGGTCAGTATGTTGACCTTGTAGCTTTTAATGAATATCTCGGATGGTATGGAGGATTACCAAGCGCCTGCAGGAATGCGGATTGGAGCACTCCATATGATAAACCTTTATTTATCAGTGAAACAGGTGCGGGTGCAAAATATGGTTTTCATGCAGATTCTCTTACACGGTTTAGCGAAGAATACCAAGCGTGGTATTACCGAGAGCAAATAAATATGTTTAAACGCATGCCCGAAAACTGGGCAGGCATATCGCCATGGGTATTGGCAGATTTCAGGTCTCCCAGAAGAAACAATCCAATCTATCAGCAAGGATGGAACAGGAAAGGATTGTTTGACAATAAGGGAAATAGAAAAGAAGCGTTTTATATTCTTCAATCGTTTTATAAAGAATTAAGAATTAGGAATTAGGAATTAAGAATTAGGAATTAAGAATTAGGAATTAAGAATTAGGAATTAAGAATTAGGAATTAAGAATTAAGAATTAAGAATTAAGAATTAAGAATTAAGAATTACTCTTCAATCTTTATAACAGAATTATCAAAGATTAATCTTTATTCGTGTAAATAAAAAATAAGTGTATTTTTGACAATAATAAACATTATTGACAAACGAGTCTTAAAAAAATCTTTCGTAAAATCAAAAAAATAAAGATCACGATCGCTTCTAAAAACAATTCTAACAATAAACAGCCTCATTATGCGTATCAACCGGTTTCTTCTTCTAATTATGATCTGTGCCATTTCGGGAGGTGCTTTTTCACAATCTGCGGCGACTTTAAGCGTGCAGGGGGATTCAGCCAAAGAAACGATCTCCAAAAATATTTATGGAATGTTTTCAGAACATCTTGGCAGAGATATCTATGACGGATTTTGGGTAGGAAAAAATTCTTCGATTCCGAATAAAGACGGCATCAGACTGGATATTGTAAAAGCTTTAAAAGCGATCAATGTTCCACTAATGCGCTGGCCCGGGGGTTGTTTTGCTGATCAGTATCACTGGATGGATGGAATCGGGCCAAAGGATAAAAGACCTGAAACGGTTAACAGCTCGTGGGGCGGTGTCAGCGAAGATAATTATTTCGGCACCCATGAGTTTATGGAGTTGTGTGACTTAATTGGTTGCCAGGCTTATATTGCCGGAAACGTCGGAAGCGGCACGGTGAAAGAAATGTCTCAATGGGTGGAGTACTTAAACTCTCCTCTAAAGAGTTCTATTACAGCGCTGCGAAAAGAAAATGGACGTGATCAACCCTGGCATGTTCCTTTTTGGGGAGTTGGAAATGAAAGCTGGGGTTGCGGAGGTAATATGACTCCAGAGGAATATGTGGATTTTTACAGGCGTTACGCTACTTTTTGTCATGATTATCCCGGTGCACATTTGAATAAAATTGCCAGCGGACCTAATGGCAATGATACGAATTGGATGGAAGTGCTGATGAAAAATATACCTCACTACCTTATGTGGGGGGTATCCGTACATTATTATACGATTCCTACAGGCAATTGGGAACACAAAGGCTCTGCTACCCAATTCGGTGAAGATGAGTACTTTGGTACGCTCAAGAGAGCCCTCGGTATGAATAAGGTGATTGAGGATCAGGAGGCAATTATGGATAAGTACGATCCGGAGAAAAAAGTGGCCATGGCTGTTGATGAATGGGGAGTCTGGACAGACGTTGAGCCTGGCACCAATCCTGCTTTTCTCTACCAGCAAAATAGTCTTCGTGATGCCCTGGCTGCAGCTTCAACTTTAAATATTTTTAATAATCATAGTGACAGGGTGAGGATGGGAAACCTGGCACAAACGGTTAATGTCCTGCAATCCCTGGTGCTCACGAAAGGAGCAAAGATGGTGCTTACACCTACCTATTTTGTGTTTGACATGTATAAGGTTCACCAGGATGCGAAGTTATTACCGGTTAAGCTTGTTTCTCCTGATTATGTTTCAGGAAGTGACCGGATTCCGGCAGTTAATGCCTCAGCTTCAAAAGATTCCACCGGCGCGATCCATATTTCATTGGTAAATATTGATCCATCAAAAACCATAAGCGTTCATACTTCTTTTACAGGAATAAAGTGGACACAAATTAACGGGAGTGTTTTGACTTCTGAAAATTTTAATGATTACAATTCTTTTGAAAACCCAGGCAAGATAAAAGTGGCAAAATTTTCAAATGCTAAAAAGGAAAATGAGGAACTGTGGGTAAGTCTTCCTCCAAAATCAGTAGTAGTGCTTGAATTGAAATGATTATAAAAACTGACGTTTATTTTATTTTTCCCGACTCCGGTACAAACTTTAAAAAAGAATTGAACAGGTGTTGGTATTTTTTCTTATCCAGTTTGTAATAAAAAGCGCCCTTTTTGGAACCTTCTTTGTCTTTTTGTTTTTGTTTGATCAGCAAGCCTGTTGATAACACTTTTCTGCTGAAATTTCGTTTATCCATCAGTGATTCATAAACGCCTTCATAGAGATTCTGTAATTGGGGCAAGGTGAATTTTGAAGGCAATAATTCGAAAAGTACAGGATGGAATGCTGCCTTATATCTCAATTTTTCTTTAGCCATTTGGATCATTTCCTTATGGTCAAAGATCAATGAAGGGATTTTTTTTAAAGAAAACCATTCCGGCTGAAAATTGCCACCTAACTGCTTTTCATATTTTGAAATATCTATCAAAGCGAAATAAGCAACAGAAGCTGTGCGTTCCAAAGGATCTCTATCCGGATCTCCAAAAGCGTAAAGCTGTTCGAGATACACATTTTCCAGTCCTGTTAATTGTTTTAAGACTCTTTGTGCAGCACTCTCAAAACTTTCTGAAGGCTGAACAAATCCTCCCATTAAACTCCATCTTCCCTTCGCAGGTTCGAAACCTCTTTTGATCAGTAGTAATTTCAGATCCTGCCCGTCAAATCCAAAAATGATACAATCAACAGCAACAACCATTCTGTTTTGGCGGGTATAACGTTTTAGCTCCATTTATTGATTTTTTGCCCCAGATATGAAGTGTAAAATTAGCTATAAAAGGATTACCTGATGAACCTATTTGAAAAAAATAAAAAAAAGAATGCATTTTTATTAATAAATGTATATTTGACAATTAATTGTCTTTTTACCGGGCGAACGTAATCTCATTCTTTGGTTTTTTTTTAAGAAATACCAGGGTCCTTACATAAATTCCTGAATATAAGATGCAGCAGAAATTTGTCATTGGTGTCGATTTTGGAACGGATTCCGTGCGATCTGTGATTGCAAATGCCTTTAACGGGGATGAAGTGGTATCTTCTGTTTTTAATTATCCCCGCTGGAAAAAAGGATTGTATTGTGATCCTGCAAAAAATCAATTTCGTCAACATCCGTTGGATTATATCGATGGGCTGGACGCAACAATTACTGATTGCGTGAATAAAGCAGGTAAGGATGTGTCATCCAATATTGTAGCAATTTCCATAGATACAACCGGTTCTACTCCCGTGGCTATTGATAAAACAGGAAGGCCATTGGCTTTGCTCGCGGATTTTGAAAATAATCCAAATGCAATGTTTATATTGTGGAAAGATCATACATCAACTGCAGAGGCAGCTGAGATAAATGAGCAGGCAAAGAAATCTGACATCAATTATTTGCAGTATGCCGGCGGCGTTTATTCGTCCGAATGGTTCTGGGCCAAATTGCTTCATATATTAAGGGTGGATGAAAATGTAAGGAATGGCTGTTATTCCTGGGTAGAACATTGCGATTGGATTCCTTTTTTGCTGACAGGAGGAAATAACATTCATGAAATGAAACGTGGCGTTTGTTCTGCAGGCCATAAAGCTTTATGGGCAG
>Ga0134128_10000906_pt1 | contig 40239 bp, 41 predicted proteins | sample KB31754_FD_96462 | JGI IMG/M metagenome (GOLD analysis project Ga0134128, IMG submission 96462) | Terrestrial soil microbial communities with excess Nitrogen fertilizer from Kellogg Biological Station, Michigan, USA - KB3-175-4 | ecosystem: Environmental > Terrestrial > Soil > Unclassified ...
ATGCGACAGGCCTTGCCCCTTCGGTGGCAGCCCGTGCTTTTCCTCAGCGCTCATCTGGCCAAAGGTGCGGTCAAATCCGTCTGGCCGAAACAGCGGATCATACCCGAACCCCCTGTCCCCGCGCGGCGGCCACACCGCGACACCGTCAACACGACCCTCGAACTCCTCGATATGCCCATCGGGCCAGGCGAGACAAAGTGCGGCGATAAAATGCGCGCGCCGCTGATCCGATGATTTTGCACCCCGTTCGATCAGCAATGTTTGAATGCGATTCATGGCGGCGCGAAAATCCTTTTCCAGTCCGGCCCAGCGTGCCGAATGTATTCCCGGTTCGCCGTCAAGCGCATCGACCACCAAGCCGGAATCGTCGGCGAACGCAGCCTTGCCGCTCGCGCGGGCGGCGGCCAGCGCCTTGATGCGTGCATTCGCCGCGAAAGTCTTTCCGGTCTCATCCGGCTCGGGCAAGCCGAGCTCGGCAGCCGACTGCGCGGCGATGCCAAAGGGGGCGAGCAGTTCGCCCATTTCCTTGAGCTTGCCTGGATTGTGGGTCGCGATGACGACGGGGCCGGTAAGTTGTCGATGCATCGGTCTTGTCATCGGCGGATACGACATGGGCGGATGCGACAGGCGGGAATGTGTCGCGCCGCAATCAATCAAATCACCGCCATTTTTTGCAGACCCACCAGCGTTGCAATTCCCTTGCGGGCGAGCGCGAGCAGCGCGGCGAATTGATCTTCGCTGAAAGGGATCTTTTCTGCGGTTGCCTGGATCTCCACGATGTTGCCGGAGCCCGTCATGACGAAATTTGCGTCGGTGTCGGCTTCGGAATCCTCCGCATAGTCGAGATCGAGTACGGCAGTACCTTTACACACGCCGCAGGAAACAGCCGCGATGTGATCGCGCAGCACGTCAGCCTTGATCATGTCACGCGACTTCATCCAGTTGAAACAGTCGGCAAGCGCCACCCATGCGCCGGTGATCGATGCAGTGCGCGTCCCCCCATCGGCCTGGATAACGTCGCAATCGATCGTGATCTGGCGTTCGCCCAGTGCGGGCAAATCCACGACCGAGCGGAGCGACCGGCCGATCAGGCGCTGGATTTCGACCGTACGTCCGCCCTGCTTGCCGGCACTTGCTTCGCGGCGCGTGCGTTCCGAGGTAGCGCGCGGCAGCATGCCATATTCGGCCGTTACCCAGCCGCGGCCCTGGCCCTTGAGCCAGGGAGGGAGCCGCTCCTCTAGACTCGCCGTCACCAGTACGTGGGTGTCGCCAAACTTCACAAAACACGAGCCTTCGGCATATTTAACGACGCCGCGTTCGAGTGAAACGGCGCGCAGCTCGTCAATTTGTCGGCGGCTTGGCCGCATCGGGCTTGCTCCTTTGGTATTTGCCGCTCACCATAACCATACGCCCGGCTTGAACAAGACCGCCTCAATGGTCAATTGTTGGCTGGCTTTTGAGGAGTTCAGTTTTGGCGTCCCATGACATTCCCATCGGCGCGACGCAGGTAAGCCTGGCGGCGCTCAATGATCGCTCGCGGGAGATCTTCCGTCAGATCGTCGAAAGCTACCTAACGACCGGCGAGCCTGTGGGGTCGCGCAATCTGTCGAAGTTGCTGCCGATATCGTTGTCGCCGGCCTCGGTCCGCAACGTGATGTCGGACCTGGAACAGCTGGGCCTTATTTATGCTCCGCACACATCGGCCGGCCGCCTCCCGACCGAGATCGGGCTGCGTTTTTTTGTCGACGCATTGATGCAGGTTGGCGACCTCACCGAGAATGACCGCCGTTCGATCGAGGCCCAGGTGGCGGGTGCGCACACCAACAAATCGATGGAAAACGTTCTCACCGAAGCATTGCAAATGCTGTCGGGCCTGACCCGTTCCGCCGGCGTCGTGCTCACCGCCAAGACCAACGTCCGGCTCAAACATGTCGAGTTCGTCAGGCTGGAGCCCGAGCGCGCCCTGGCCGTACTCGTTGCGGAAGATGGGCAGGTTGAAAACCGCGTGCTCAACGTGCCGCCCGGCTTGCCGACGTCTTCTCTCACGGAGGCGGCCAACTTCCTCAACGCGCGCATCCGCGGAAAGACACTCGCCGATCTGCGCGTCGAAATCGAAAACGCTGTCGCACAAGGCCAGGCCGAACTGGACCAACTCACGCAGAAGGTCATCGCGGCAGGGCTCGCGAGCTGGTCCGGCGGCGACGACGAGGATCGTCAGCTGATCGTGCGCGGTCATGCCAACCTTCTGGAAGATCTGCGGGCACTCGAGGATCTCGAACGCGTGCGTTCGCTGTTCGACGCGCTTGAAACAAAGCGCGGGGTGATCGACCTGCTGGGCCGTGCGGAGCGCGCGGACGGGGTGCGCATCTTCATTGGCTCCGAAAACAAACTTTTCTCCCTGTCCGGGTCTTCAACCATCGTGGCGCCGTATCGCGATCACCAGGGACGGATCGTGGGGGTGATCGGCGTTATCGGGCCGACCCGGCTCAACTATGCCCGCGTAATCCCCATGGTCGACTACACGGCCAGGGTCGTAAGCCGGCTTCTCACGCCCTAAACGCTTGATTTTTCGTGCCGGAGCCCTGATATGCGGGACATCCGGATATTGCCGAGGATGGATTGAGCACGATGACGGACCCCACCGCCCGCCAGGCTGAAACCACGGCACCCGAGGCCGAAAGCCCGATGGCGCCCGACCAGGCCGATCCCGTCGCGGAGGCCAGGCGGGAAGCCGCCGAATTCAAGGACAAGCTGCTGCGCACGCTTGCCGAAATGGAGAATCTGCGCAAACGCACTGAACGCGAAGTGCTGGATGCGCGCCTTTACGGTATCGCGGGATTTGCGCGGGATGTTTTGGCAGTGGCAGACAATATGCATCGGGCGCTGGAAACAATCGGCCCCGAGCTGCGCGAAGGCCCGGATGCCAAGGTCAAAGCGCTGATCGAAGGTGTAGAGCTCACCGAGCGCGAGCTGCTCAAATCGCTGGAAAAGAACGGCGTCAGGAAATTCTCACCGCTGGGCGAGAAGTTTGATCCGAACGTGCATCAGGCAATGTATGAGGTGCCGACGTCCGATCAGCCGCCGGGCCAGGTCGCGCAGGTCATCCAGGCTGGCTACATGATCGGGGATCGCGTCCTTCGACCGGCACTTGTTGCTGTCAGCAAGGCCGCGCCAAAAGCCGCTGGTTCCGCCAACGACAATTCGCAGCCGGACGAAAATCCGCAATAAGCGTCAGCGCAAATCGATACCGTCGCGGACCGTACGAAAGCGGACGAACATCGCATCCCAATCTTCGGTGGGGCTGACGGCGACGATGCGCAAATAGCCGCCCGAGCCAAAGCGCAGCCATTGCACCATTGATACTTTTTGGCCGCCGGGATTTACACCTTGAGCCCTGATTTCGTGGCCGGGTGCGCCGCTAATTCTCATCGGTTCTGCCGATTGCATTGTCAGATTCCGGACGGGAGCGTTTGAGAGCAAGTCGCGTGCAAACCTTGCCCGGTCAGATGCCTCGGTCGGCAGGTTGCTCCCAATGGAAACGATCATAAGAGATTGCTTCTGCGCATGGTCGTTCGATTTATCGGCGAGAATGACGACTCCGGTCGGCATGACCTGAACCACTTCGAAGCCGGCGAGATCACGGAATTTGAACGGCAGCAGACCAAGCTGCTCCTGAATAGGCGCGGGTCGGAACGTGACGCTGGCGAGCGCCTTGCGGACGACGGCGTCGGAATATGTGGCCAACGCGCTTTCGGGCACTTCGACATTGATCAGGGTGGTGAGATCGGGAACCGCTCCGCCCACTGACTGGGCAAGCAGCGACCAGCGGTGGAGTGTGACGCCGTCGTGCTGCATAACGCCGCTGATGAGAAATCCGATGCCGCTTCCGAACGGAAAGCTTTCGCGTTTGGCCTGCTGGAGCTGATCCTGCAGCTTGGAAAAGGCGGCGCTTTCAAGTTCGGGATAGGCGCTGGCCGGCAAATCGAGGATGGCGACAGATACCTTGCGATCGACGTCCTCAAAACCAGGAAAGCGGGTGCTCACCCTCAGGTCGCCCGGGGGCTCCAGGCCAATCCGCAGACCAGGCGGAAAGACGGGGTCAGCGGCCGCCGCCGATGTCAGGGCTATCAATCCCGCCATAGCCGCGCATAGGTAAACGAGCGCTCGACGGAGCATGGACGCGACGGCCTTCAAAAACGTCATTGTGGGCCCCTCCCTAACCGGCCTTGCGCCGGGCAGCAATGGCCCGATAACCATTCATGGCGGCTGGTAGCTCCTTCTCGCGATTTCGTGACTGGCTGACTTGCGGGCTACAGTGGCCCTCCTATATGACCGAGTAAGCCGCAGAAATGCGGCGAATAACGTATCCAGGGGGCTGGATCGGGGGTCCGCGGATGAACCGCTGACATTCCCATTCGGGCGCCAAGCGGCCCGGCCGGCCTGCCGCAAATTGAGAGGAACAGCCATGGGCAAGGTCATCGGCATCGACCTCGGCACCACCAATTCGTGTGTTGCCGTCATGGAAGGCAAGACACCGAAAGTCATCGAGAACGCCGAAGGCATGCGTACGACGCCTTCAATTGTCGCATTTTCCGATGACGGTGAGCGTCTCGTCGGCCAGCCGGCAAAGCGCCAGGCGGTCACCAATCCGGAGAAGACCATCTTCGCGGTCAAGCGCCTGATCGGGCGCCGCTACGATGATCCGATGGTCGAGAAGGACAAGAAACTCGTCCCCTACAAGATTAGCAAGGCTTCGAACGGCGACGCATGGGTCGAAGTCGATAGCAAAACCTATTCGCCCTCGCAGATCTCCGCCTTCATCCTGCAAAAAATGAAGGAGACGGCGGAAGCTTATCTCGGGCAGAAAGTCGAGCAGGCGGTCATCACCGTCCCCGCATATTTCAACGACGCGCAACGTCAGGCCACCAAGGATGCTGGCAAAATCTCCGGCCTTGAAGTGCTGCGTATCATCAACGAGCCGACCGCGGCGGCGCTCGCCTATGGGCTCGACAAGCAGAAGACCGGTACCATCGCGGTCTACGATCTTGGCGGCGGAACATTCGATATTTCGATTCTCGAGATCGGCGACGGCGTGTTTGAGGTGAAGTCCACGAACGGCGATACGTTCCTGGGCGGTGAAGACTTCGACATGCGGCTGGTGAACTATCTCGCCGACGAATTCCAGAAAGAGCAGGGCATTGATCTGCGTCGCGACAAGCTCGCACTGCAGCGGCTCAAGGAATCCGCCGAAAAGGCGAAAATCGAATTGTCTTCGACGACGCAGACCGAGATCAACCTGCCGTTCATTACGGCGGATGCGTCAGGTCCCAAGCATCTGACCATGAAACTGACGCGCGCCAAATTCGAGGCGCTGGTCGACGACCTCGTCCAAAAAACGATTCAGCCGTGCAAGCAGGCGCTCAAGGACGCCGGCATCTCGGCGGCGCAGATCAACGAAGTGGTGTTGGTCGGCGGCATGACCCGCATGCCGAAGGTGCAGGAAGTCGTGAAGCAGCTGTTCGGCAAGGAACCGCACAAGGGCGTCAACCCGGATGAGGTAGTCGCCATCGGCGCCGCCATCCAGGCCGGCGTGCTGGCTGGCGACGTCAAGGACGTGCTGTTGCTCGACGTGACTCCGCTTTCGCTCGGCATCGAAACGCTCGGCGGCGTGTTCACCCGCATCATCGATCGCAACACGACGATTCCGACCAAAAAGTCGCAGGTCTTCTCCACGGCCGAGGACAATCAGAACGCGGTCACGATCCGCGTTTTCCAGGGCGAACGTGAAATGGCCGCGGACAACAAGATGCTTGGCCAGTTCGATCTAGTCGGCATCCCGCCGGCGCCGCGTGGCGTGCCGCAGGTTGAGGTCACCTTCGACATCGATGCTAACGGCATCGTCAACGTCCAGGCAAAAGACAAAGCAACGGGCAAGGAACAGCAGATCCGCATTCAGGCTTCGGGCGGACTTTCGGAAACTGACATCGAAAAGATGGTCAAGGACGCGGAGGCACACGCCGAAGAGGACAAGAAGCGCAAGGCGGCGGTGGAAGCCAAGAACCACGCCGAAGCGCTGGTGCATTCGACAGAGAAGGCGCTGTCCGAGCACGGTTCGAAGGTCGGCGATGCGGAACGCACCGCGATCGAGAATGCGATCGCCGATCTCAAGGAAGCGCTCAAGGGCGATGACTCATCGGTCATTCAGGCCAAGACCAACACGCTTGCGCAGGCTTCGATGAAACTCGGCGAGGCCATGTACAAGCAACAGCAAGAAGCCCAGGGCGCATCTGGCGCATCTGGCGCCGGCGGCGAGGCCCCGGGCGAGAAAAAGGAAGATGTGGTCGACGCGGAGTTCACCGAAGTCGACGACGACAAGAAGAAATCCGCCTGATTATAGGGCGCGACCCATGTGCAGGCCGTCCATGCGCGATATTACCCCCGGGCAAACGTCCGGGGGTGCATTTTTGCAAGGACCCGCGGTGGCCGAATCAAGTACGCCTGTCTCGGCGTGGTGAACTAGGGCGCAATCCGGATGTCGAAGCGCGACTACTACGAGATCCTGGGCGTTAGCCGCAGCTGCACCGAGGTTGAGCTCAAGGCTGCATTCCGCAAGCTTGCAATGCAGCATCATCCGGATCGCAATCCGGGCGACAATGATTGCGAGCACCGATTCAAGGAAATCAATGAGGCCTATGACATCCTCAAGGACGGCGACAAACGCGCCGCCTATGACCGTTTTGGCCACGCTGCATTCGAGCAGGGTGGAATGGGCGGCGGCCACGGATTCGGCGCCGATTTCGGTTCCACTTTCGCTGATATTTTTGAAGGCATCTTCGGCATGGGTTCCGCGCGCGGCCGCAGCTCCGGTCGCGAGCGCGGGTCCGATCTGCGCTACAACATGGAAATCAGCCTCGACGAGGCATTTATCGGCAAGACTGCGCAAATTCGCATTCCGACTTCGGTGATTTGCGAAGCCTGCTCGGGTAGCGGCGCCAAAGCAGGCACCAAACCCAAGCCGTGCGCGACCTGCGGCGGAGCAGGTAAAATCAGACATGCGCAAGGCTTCTTCACGCTCGAGCGCACATGCCCGACCTGCCAAGGCCGTGGCCAGGTTATCGATGATCCCTGCAAGGTTTGCGGCGGCGGAGGTCGCGTGACCCGTGAACGCACGCTTTCGGTCAACATCCCGCCGGGGGTCGAAGACGGTACCCGCATCCGACTGGCAGGCGAAGGCGAGGCCGGATTGCGCGGCGGACCAGCCGGCGATCTCTATATTTTTCTCGAGGTAACGCCGCACGAATTCTTCCAACGCGACGGTGCCGACCTGCATTGCCGAGTGCCAATATCGATGGCGAGCGCGGCGCTCGGAGGCGAATTCGAAGTCCCCGCGATCGACGGCAGCAAGGTCCGGGTCAAGGTTCCCCCCGGCACGCAGACGGGCCGCCGCTTCCGCCTCACCAATAAGGGCATGCCGGTGCTGCGGGCGAAACAAACCGGCGACATGTACGTTCAGGTAGCAGTGGAAACGCCACAAAACCTGACAAAACGTCAGCGCGAGTTGTTGGCGGAATTCGAAAAACTGTCTTCGGAGACGACCCAGCCGGAATCGGCCGGTTTCTTTAGTCGAGTCAAAGAGTTTCTGGATGGTTTAGGGAGCCGGGGAAGCCAATCGGGCTAACCATCTTGACCCCCTGCCTTGCGCCCTATACCCGTTAATGTTGCGGCGTGATCCCGCCGCCCGTACGCGTGACCTCGCAACAGCAATGCCATCACATTCAGTCGCCCGCGTCGAAAAAAAGAGCCTGCGTCTCGATGACGAGATGCAGTTCATCCGTTCCTGGATCGAAAAGCCGCTCTCGACCGGCGCAGTAATGCCGTCGAGCCGCGTCCTTGCGCGCGCGATGGCGCGCTATGTCGATCCGCAATCGAGTGGCCCTATTATCGAACTGGGCCCAGGCACGGGGCCGGTGACCGAAGCGCTTGTCAGGCGCGGCGTCGATCCGGCCCGGCTCATTCTCGTCGAATTCAATCCCGATTTCTGCCGGCTTCTGCGGTCGCGTTATCCGGCTGCGACGGTCGTGCAGGGCGATGCTTATCGGCTGCGCCGTTTGCTTGGAGACTATGTTGCCAAACCGGCCGCCGCGGTGGTTTCGGGGCTGCCGCTGGTCACAAAGCCGTTGCGCACACGACTGCGCCTGATTTCCGAGGCGATGACGTTGCTGGCGGAGGGCGCACCATTCGTGCAGTTTACCTACGCCATGCTGCCGCCGATTCCGCGAGAGCTCTCCGGCGTGCGTGCGGAATCGTCGGAACTCATCTGGATGAACCTGCCGCCGGCGCGCGTGTGGGTCTATCGCGGCCGCTGATGGTGTGGTGTCGTTGCCCGCGAAAGCGGAGCCGCTGATGCCGATCCCTAAAATTCTCGTCTTGCCGGGGTCAACGCGCTCCAGCTCGCACAATGTCAAGTTGGCAGCGTTGGCGGCAAAAGAGCTGACCTTGCTCGATGTCGACGTCACGCGTATTTCGCTCGCCGATTATCCCTTGCCGATCTACGAGGCCGATCTCGACGCGCGCATGGGACAGCCGGCCAACGCCGTCAAGCTCAAGCAGATGATCATGGCGCACCACGGCGTATTCATCGCCAGCCCCGAATACAGCGCATCGGTGACGCCCTTGTTGAAGAATGCGATCGACTGGGTTTCGCGCGTGCGCGAGCGCGGCGATCCGACTTACGCGGCATTCAAGGGGCGCGTATTCGCAATCGCCTCGGCTTCGCCGGGGCGCGCGGGGGGACTTCGCTCACTAATAGCGCTGCGGCAGATTCTCGAGCTCGGTTGCGGTGCACTTGTAATCCCCGAGCAAGTCTCGATCCAGCGTGCGGATACAGCCTTCGATGATATGGATAATATTGCCGACGCCGGTACCGCCAATCTGTTTCGTGCGGAGCTCGAGAGACTGGTCGAGATAGCGCGCCTGATGGTGCGAGGGGGCTGATCCGTGTCGTTGGATGCGCGCGAAAGATTGATCGTGGCTCTCGATGTGCCGTCGGTGGCGCAGGCCGAGGCAATGGTCGCGCGGCTCAGCGATTCAGTCTGGTTCTACAAGATCGGCTATCAGCTTGCCTTTGCGGGCGGGCTGTCCTTTGCGGCCGGACTGATCGCAGCCGGCAAACAAGTGTTCCTCGATCTCAAGCTGCACGATATTGGCAATACGGTCGCCAAGGGCGTTGAAAGCGTGGCGGAATTGGGGGCGACTTTCCTCACCGTGCATGCCTATCCGCAGACCATGAAAGCCGCGGCCGAAGCCAAGCGCGGCTCCAGACTGCGCATACTCGCTGTGACGGTGCTCACCTCCTATGACGATGCCGATCTGGCTGCCGCGGGCTATGAGCTCACGGTGCGCGAGCTCGCCGCGGCGCGCGCTGCCCAGGCTCGCGATATCGGTGTTGATGGGCTCGTCTGTTCCGCAGAAGAGGCGGCCCCACTCCGCGATATCGTGGGCGCCGGCATGGTGCTGGTGACGCCGGGTATCCGCCCGGCGGGGAGCGCCACAGGCGACCAGAAGCGGATCATGACTCCTGCGGCGGCAATAAAGGCCGGCGCCGATTACCTGGTGGTTGGCCGCCCGGTCGTGGAAGCACGCGACCCGCGGGCGGCGGCTGATGCCATCGTGGCGGAAATCGAGCAAGCATCGGAAAAGTGAGAGGCGGAGATGGCAAAAGGGTATTGGATCGCGAATGTCGATGTGCGCAATGCGGACGGCTACAAGGAATATGTTGCCCTGTTGCCCGATATTTTCCGGAAATTTGGCGGGCGATACGTTACGCGCGGCGGCAAGATGGAGGTGGTGGAGGGAAAAAACCGCAGCCGTGTCGTCATTATTGAATTCCCCGGCTATGAAGCGGCGTTGAAGTGCTATCGCTCTGCGGAATATGCCAAGGCGACTGCGTTGCGACAGTCCAGCGCGGATGCCGACCTGATCGTGATCGAGGGTTACGACGGACCGCAGCCATAGCCGGGGGAGGTGACCTGCGGCCCGGCTACCGCTATACCCGCCGCAGATCTCGCGGAGTTAAACAATGGCTGAGATGCGCCTGATCGTGGCGGGCGCCGGCGGGCGGATGGGCCGCACGCTGGTCAAGGCGATCGCCGATAGCAAGGAATTCACGCTTGCGGGCGCGCTTGAAGACGCTCGCTCGCCCTTGATCGGCTGGGACGCCGGCGTCCTGGCCGGCCTTCCCGAAATCGGAATCAAGCTGGCCGGTGATGCGGGGCCGCTGCTGGCCAGGGCCGACGGCATCATTGATTTCACCGCGCCGGTTGCCACCGTTGCCTTCGCCGCGCTCGCGGCCAAGGCCGGCAAGACGCATATTATTGGTACCACCGGCACGAGCGCGGCCGATGACGCAAAGATCAAGGATGCCGCGAAGAGTGCGGTGATCGTCAAATCCGGCAATATGAGCCTTGGGGTCAATCTGCTCGCGGCGCTCGTCCGGCGCGTCGCCAAGACGCTCGACAATTCGTTCGATATCGAAATTCTGGAAATGCATCACAACCAGAAAGTCGACGCACCATCCGGCACGGCGCTGATGCTTGGCCGCGCGGCGGCGGAAGGCCGTGGCATTGACCTCGACAAAAATTCTGTACGAAGCCGAGACGGCAATACCGGCGCGCGGCATGCCGGCGATATCGGTTTTGCGAATTTGCGCGGTGGAACCGTAGTCGGCGAACACAGTGTGATCTTTGCCGGACCCGCCGAGCGACTCGAGCTGACGCACAAGGCGGAAGACCGCATGATCTTCGCGCGCGGCGCCTTGCACGCCGCGGCCTGGGCGCGCAACCAGAAGCCCGGTCTATATTCCATGGCCGATGTTCTTGGTCTGGGAAATCTCTAGGAGCCGGCCGGTGGCCAACGCGCATCTGCTCAACAAAAAGAAACGTGGAGTGCATTGAATGGCTGAAACAGATCGTTTGCTCGTACTTGTGCGCCACGGCCAAAGCGATTGGAATCTGAAGAATCTTTTCACCGGCTGGCGGGATATCGATCTGACCGAAAAGGGTATAGCGGAGGCGCGACAGGCCGGCCGCAAGCTCAAGGCGCAGGGAATCAAGTTCGATGTGGCGTTCACCTCCGCGCTCAAGCGTGCGCAACGCACTCTCGATTTGATGCTGGAGGAACTGGGGCAGGCAGGCATTCCGGTTTTCAAGGATCAGGCTCTCAACGAACGCGACTATGGAGATCTGGTCGGTCTCAACAAAGACGATGCACGCAAGAAATGGGGCGAAGAGCAGGTGCATATCTGGCGCCGTTCGTATGATGTCGCGCCGCCCGGAGGGGAAAGCTTGCGCGACACGGCCGCGCGCGTCCTGCCCTATTACATCACGGAGATACTGCCGCGTGTGCTGCGCGGCGAGCGCGTGTTGGTGTCAGCGCACGGCAATTCGCTGCGCGCGCTTGTCATGGTGCTCGACAAGCACACGCCGGAAAGCATCACCAAGCTCAATCTGGATACCGGCGTTCCGATGGTCTACCGGCTCAACGCGGACTCAACGGTGGCATCGAAGCTCGATCTTGCGGCCTGACTAGGCTGCTGCCGCCATTCCCGCTTCCCAGCCCAGCATCGCGCGCTTGCGCGTGAGGCCCCAGTGATAGCCGGTAATGTCGCCGTCCTTGCCGATCACACGGTGGCAAGGCACCACGAAGCAAATCGGGTTCTTGCCGACCGCCGCGCCCACGGCCCTGGCGGCTTTCGGCGCCCCGGTTTTGGCGGCGAGATCGGAATAGGTGGTCAGCCCGCCCATGGGGATGGTCAGCAGCTTTTCCCAAACCCGTATTTCGAAATCAGTGCCGATGAGCACAACACGCAGCGGCTGATCCTTTCGCCATAGTGCCGGATCGAAGATGCGCCGCGCGGTTGCGGAGGTTGCGGCAAAGTCTTCGACATAGTGCGCCTTTGGCCAACGCGCCCGCATATCCCTGAGTGCCGCGCGTTCCTTGCCGGCATCGGCAAGCGCGAGACCGGCGAGCCCGCGCGGTGTCGTCATAACCAATGCCATGCCGAACGGGCAGGGGTGGAATCCGTAAGTAATAGTCAGGCCTTCGCCGCGGGCTTTCCATTCGCCGGGCGACATCGCCTCGTGCGTGACGAATAGATCATGCAGCCGGCCGGGGCCGGACAAGCCAACTTCGTACGCGGTATCCAGCACGCTCGCAGAGGAGCGAAGCAGGTCGCGCGCATGGTTGAGCGTCAGCGCCTGCAGGAATGCTTTTGGCGTTAAGCCGCACCAACGGCGGAACAGATGATGCAAATCGGTGCCGGAAACGCCGGCGGCATCCGCGATTGCGTCGATCTCGGGTTGCGCCCGCCAGTTACCACGAATGTGCGCAATAGCGCGTCGGACAATGTCGTAGTCGGCGGCCGCGGTCGAGAGCGGTGCGAACTCGGTGAAACGGTCGGTCAATGCCGGCTTAGCGATGCTCATGTTCATGACCGCTATTTAAGATGGCCCGCGCGGACGAGCCACCCGATTTCTGGCTAATCGAACACCGTTCTTGTGGGTCTGCGCCGGGCCTCGCTCAGCGCGGTACCGAGTTCCCTGGCAAAACCGGCCTTTTCATCGGGACCCAGGAAGGTCGCAATGGCCAGGCTTTTGCCGCGCGAAACGAGAAACAGCCGGTCGATGCCGAACTCTTCCAGCTCTACTTTGTCGAGCCTGACCCAGAGCGGATTGAGAACCCATTCGCGCGCGCGACCGAGATGGCTCACTTTGCGTACCTTGAGCGTGGACGGCGTGACGGTCACCTCCTCGTAAGCCGCGGCGTGCCGGTAATTGAGCCGGAAAGCCCAATACAGCAGCAGGACATCGAGCCCGAAGAAGCCGAATACCGGCCAGGCGCCCATCAAAAGAAATACTATCCCGGTCACAAAGCTGACGCCGCCGAACAGCAGCATCAGAATCAAAAATCCTGCGCGGCCGAGCGAGCGGTGCGGCGTAAGGGTCGCCGAAAAAATGGTAGGTTCAAGATCGGCAGCGTTGTCGGTGTGCATTGGGCTGAGTATACCGAAATCATGGCAAAAATCCCCACCCGCAAAATACCGGCAAGAACACGCAAGGCAAAGCCGCGCAAGCAAAAGCGGCGCAATGAAAAGGCACGGAAAGCGCGCGCAATGGTAAAGCCGCTGGGCAAGCGCGCCGCCGCCGATCTCAAAGCTTCACTTGGCAAGTTGCCACAGTGGACAACGGCGCAGATCGAGGAAGCGTTCCGCCGCTTCAAAGCCGCCAATCCAGAACCCAAGGGTGAACTGCAGCATCTCAATCCGTTTACACTGCTCGTTGCAGTCGTTCTCTCCGCCCAGGCGACCGACGCCGGCGTCAATAAGGCAACACCGGCATTATTTGCATTGGCCGATTCGCCAGAGAAGATGGCGGCCTTGGGTGAAGAAAAAGTACGCGACCTGATAAAAACCATCGGCCTTTTCCGCACCAAGGCGAAAAACGTCGTCGCGCTTTCAAACAAGCTGGTGGCGGAGCATGGCGGGCAAGTGCCGCGCTCGCGCGAGGCGCTGGAGGCCCTGCCGGGCGTTGGCCGGAAGACCGCAAACGTCGTTCTTAATATTGCCTTCGGTGAGACGACCATCGCTGTCGATACTCATATCTTCCGTGTCGGCAACCGCACCGGAATTGCCACGGGCAAGACGCCGCTCGAAGTCGAAATGAAGTTGGACCGTGTGGTGCCTGCCGAATACAAACGTCATGCGCACCATTGGCTTATTCTGCACGGGCGTTACACTTGCGTGGCGCGCAAGCCGCTGTGCGAAAAATGCATCATCAGCGATTTGTGCCAATGGCCGGGAAAGACCGTCGTAAAGTAACGAGTATCAGGGAGCGCGCGTATGGAAGGCTCGGGCAGCGGACGACCCGTCGATCGCGCCGATCCAGGGGACAATCTCGAGCGGGCCGGACTTCCGGCAAAAGCCGCCGCGGCGTGGCGGAAAACGGATTTGAAGGTCACGGGAAATTACAAGCGTGACGCAGCGGCCGGCACAAAATTCTGGCGTGGCGGTGCCGATCTCCTCGCCAAGCTTCCGAAAAAACTTCAACGCACGCCTCAACAGCTGCGTGCGGCGGATATCATTCTGTCGAAATGCCGTGCCGCCCGGGAACGATTTCTCGAACGGCATGCCGAGACTGTCTATCGCAAGCTCACCAAGAATCTGTCGGCCTTCGTGCGCGTGGAGGATCTGGTTTATGGCGCCGCGAAACTTGTGTCCGGCCTGACGCCGACGCTTCGCGAGGTTTCGGCCGAAGCGGAAAATCCGCAACGTGAAAAGGATGGTGTCGAAGTCGATCAGGGCATTTTTCTAGCGCATGCGCTGGCGCTGCCGGATGCCGGAATGCATCTTTGTGAAGCCATGCTGTACCCGACGCCGAAATCCCTCGAGCACGTGGACGAATTCAACAAAAACGGCGTGGTCGATTTTGGACCTGCTCGTGTCGAACGGCAGGGCCTGGCCGCAGTCGTGACGGTTCACAATCCACGTTTTCTCAACGCGGAAGATGACGACACGCTCACCGACACGGAGACGGCGACCGATATCGCTATTCTCGATTCGATGAGCCAGATCTGCGTGCTGCGCGGCGACACCGTCGAACATCCGAAATATAAAGGCCGCAAGATATTTTCGAGCGGAATCAACTTGACCCATCTCTATCGCGGCAAGATCCCCTTCCTCTGGTACATCCGCCGCGACATGGGCGTCGTGAACAAGATGTTCCGCGGCCTGGCGATGGGCGAGGCAAGTCCCGACGAAATTCATGCGGGAACGCGCGAAAAGCCGTGGGTCGCGTGCGTCGATGCATGGGCAATCGGCGGCGGGTGCCAGTATCTTCTGGCTATGGATTACGTAGTTGCCGCGAGCGACGCCTATTTGACGCTGCCGGCACGAAAGGAGGGCATCATTCCGGGCGCGGCCAATTTGCGCATGCCGCGTTTTGTCGGCGATCGCATCACACGCCAGGCGATCCTGATGGGCCGCCGGCTCGACTGCGATACGCCCGAAGGCCGCATGATCTGCGATCTGGTGGTGCCGTCCTCCGAGGTGGATGACGCGATCCGGCGCGTTGTCGAGGACTTCACCGGTTCCGGCGTGGTCAGCGCGGCGGGAAATCGTCGCGCCATCCGGGTCGGCGAAGAGCCGCTGGATCTGTTCCGCCGTTATATGGCGGTCTATTGCCGCGAGCAGGCCTATTGCCACTTTAGCCCGGCGCTGATCGCCAACCTGGAAAAGCATTGGAACGCGGCGCAAAGGAAGATTTGAGGCAGGGGAACGCATGCCGCGATTGCTGCTCAAGGGCGCCAACTTGACGCCGCTGCGCGAGGGTCTCGATCCGATCGAGATCGCATCGCGTGACGAGATTGCGGCCCTTCAGCTCACACGCCTCAAATGGACGCTGCAGCACGCTTACAGCAATGTCGCGCATTACAAAAAAACATTCGACAAAGCCGGGCTGCATCCCGGCGATCTGAAATCGCTCGATGACCTGTCGAAATTTCCGTTCACGGTCAAAGACGATCTGCGCGCCCACTACCCGTTCGGCATGTTTGCGATTTCGCGGGAACAGGTGCTGCGCATCCATGCGTCCTCCGGCACCACCGGCAAGCCGACCGTCGTGGGCTACAGCCCGCGCGACATTGAAACCTGGGCCGGCCTTATGGCCCGCTGCATGCGGGCGGCGGGCTGCAAACCCGGCATGCTGGCGCAGAATTCATACGGCTACGGCCTGTTCACCGGCGGCATCGGTTTTCATTACGGCGCTGAGCGATTGGGAATGACGGTTGTACCGGTATCGGGCGGCATGACCGAACGCCAGGTACGGCTGATCGTGGATTTCAGACCGGACGTAATTTTCGTAACCCCGAGCTATATTCTTGCAATCCTTGATGAATTCCGTGCGCAGGGCATCGATCCGCGCCAATGCTCGCTCAAGATCGCGATGTGCGGGGCGGAGCCCTGGACGAATGCAATGCGGGCGGAAATCGAAGATGCATTCAACCTTCATGCCATCGACAATTACGGCCTGTCCGAAATCATCGGTCCGGGCGTCTCCTGCGAGTGCATCGAGAGCAAGGATGGTCCGCACATATGGGAGGACCATTTTTATCCGGAGGTCATCGATCCCGCGACCGGCCAGGCGCTCCCGGAAGGCGAAGTGGGCGAACTGGTGTTCACAACGCTGACAAAGGAAGCGATGCCGATCATTCGCTATCGCACGCGCGATCTATCGAAGTTGCTGCCCGGTTCGGCGCGTTCGATGCGCCGAATGGAAAAAGTCACGGGACGTTCCGACGACATGATGATCGTGCGCGGCGTCAACGTTTTTCCCAGCCAAATCGAGGAAATTATCCTCAAAGACGAAAGGCTGGCGCCGCACTTCGTGATCGAACTCCGCCGAATCGAACGGCTCGATGAGATCACGGTCGTGGTCGAATCGCGCGCGGATGCGGACGCCGCCGCTCTTGCCGCGTGCGACCGTGACCTTGCGCATCACATCAAGGAGTCGATCGGCGTCACCGCAACGGTGCGCGCGGTCAAACCGGGTGGCGTCGAAAGGTCTCTCGGGAAGGCGAAGCGTGTAATCGACCTGCGCTCGCGGAGCTGAATTCAGCGGGGTGTTGCGAGCAGTTCCGTCCGGGCGCCTGATAGCTTCTTGTGCACGTGGACCATGAAGGCCATTGCAAAAATCGGCGTTGCCAGATTGACGATCGGTATCGACACAAAAACGGCGATCACCATGCCAGCGAGAAAAACGTAAATTGCGTTTGATTTGCGCATCGTCTTTGCATCGTGCGGCTTGCGGAACCGCATGGCGGCGAGCTCAAAATATTCGCGACCAAGAAGGTAGGAATTTGCGAGAAACAGAATGATGATGCCGAGCCCCGCGAACAGCACAAACGGTAACGCACAAAGATAAACCGCAACCGCGAGGGCCGCGAATTTCAGCCCTTCAATCAATGCGCGGAACAACGACACGGCGCGGCCGGGCGTTTCTCCGGGGTAGGATTCGCGTTCGACCGCTTCGGCTATCTCATCGACGAAAAAGCTGCCCACGAAAGCCGTCACCGCCGGCATCAGAAACAGCGCCCCGGTGATGATGCCAAGGCTCGCCATGATCGACAGGACCCAGGCCAGAGCCGCCCAGGCCGCGTGCGGCGCCACGCCGGTCGCCTGTTCAGCCCAATTGGCGCCGGCTTCCGCCCAGGCCGCCAACAGGCGATGCATCAAGATACCGATAATGACGATCAGAATGAGGGCCAGGCCGACTGCCTTGAGCAGCACATGGCGCAAGGCAGGGGTGAACATCTGGAAGATTGCTTTACCGGCGGCGTCGATCATAGCGGCACAGGTAAGACCGTCCGCCGTGCGAGGCAAGGCCGCCGGTCACGCCACTGGGGAAAGCGTGTCGTCGTCCACCGGCACGAGTGCGATAATCTCGTCCGCGTCAGGCGCGGGTTGATCGGCCCACGCCATCGACTTGTAGTCGAAGCCGCGCACGATAGTAGGCTTTACGACCTCGAAGAACGGGGAAATGTCGAAATCGCGCGGGGCATAAAGCGATGAGTGGCGGATCTCCAGGATTTCCTGGCGCGCCGCCTCGCTGTCGAGCTTTGTTATCTTCGGCAGGATCGGATAGCGCACCGTTTCGAATGCCTGTGCGATCAATGCCGAGCAGATGATGCGCGTGGGATGGCCGGATCCAAGCGCAATCATCCGACGCCGCCAGCGCTGCGGCACCGGCAATGGAAACAGGTAGCGCAGCAGGTCGATGATGTTCTTGAGGTCGTAGTCAAAGCCGATGCGCTCCGCCGCGTAAGCGCAAACGCGGGCGCGGTCTTCCTCGTCAAGCTGGGTGGGACGGCAGATGCGGGTGTGAAAGCGCGAATATTTTGAAAGGGGCGCCGCAACGACGCCCTGCCCGATATTCGCCTCGACGAGCACCAGGGCCTCTCCGTCGGCGGCAACGCGGTCGCCGATGGGGCCGACATATAACGCGGCGTGCGACCACGTGGACTGCGTCAGGTACTTGATGACACCGGAAATATGATTGTTGCCTTCGACCAGCAGCACGTCTCCGGGACGCAAGGTTGCGCGCAGGGCATCGGGGTCCGACGGCGTAAAGGGCTCATAGCCCTGTACCGGTTTTTCCAGATAATAGGCCAGAAAACGCCCGACCCCGTCGACCATCCAGCTCATAACCGGCCCTCGGCGCCGATCCTGGGCGCGCAAGACGTTCCCCTCGGCTGATGCCACTTCAGCGCGATTATTCTTCGGTCCGGGAATTTAGCGGAGAGTCATTGCAATTTGGTTCACCAGTTTGCGTGCGGGGAGTGCTTGCCGGAGTTACCGATCGTTAGGCATGTTATCTGCCGCCTGTTTTGCACCGCATACCCGTTGCGTCTGCCGGAAACGTTTTGGATACCATGTTGACGGCTGCGGTATGTAGGCACGCCCATGCCCGGACACTCGCCTATGCGCAGAGCAACACTAAAGTCAGGGGCACGCCGGGCCCTCATTGCCTGGTCGAGCGGCAAGGACAGCGCCTGGGCGCTTTATGAAGTTCGCCGCTCCGGCGAGTTCGAAATCGCGGGCGCCTTGACCACCGTGACAGAGTCTTTCAACCGCGTCAGCATGCACGGCGTGCGGCAAGAACTTGTGCGGCTGCAGGTCGAGGCCGCCGGCCTGCGTCCAATCGTGCTGCACATCCCCTCCCCATGTTCGAACGAGGTCTACGAAAGGAAGATGGCCGCAGCGATGGATGCCGCGCGGGCATCGGGCATCACGCACGTGATCTTCGGCGATCTGTTTCTGGAAGACGTGCGGAAATATCGCGAGCGGCAACTTGCCGGCACCGGCATCACGCCGGTGTTTCCGCTCTGGGGCAGGCAGACTTCGCAACTCGCGCATGAGATGATCGATGCGGGCGTGGAAGCCAATCTTTGCACCGTCGACCTGAGCAAGTTGCCGGCTCTCTACGCAGGCCGCCGCTTTGACAATGCGTTGCTCGATGCCTTGCCCGCCGGCATCGATGCGTGCGGCGAGAACGGCGAATTCCACACATTCGTTTCGGCCGGACCGATGCTTTCTCAGAAAATTGCGATCAAGACCGGCGAGACCATCGAACGGGACGGATTTGCATTCGCGGATTTGTTGCCGGGTTAGCTGCGCAAACTGCCACCGGTGCGCTTGCTCACTTCAGCGACGATTTTTCCGGCGAGCGCGTCGATCTCGGCATCCGTCAAGGTTTTTTCGAGCGGCTGGATCGTGACGGCAATTGCGATCGATTTCTTGCCGGTTTCGATTCCCTTGCCTTCGTAAACGTCAAAAACAACGACATCGGCGATGAGTTTCCTGTCGGCATTTTGCGCGGCACGCACGATATCGGCGGCTTTGACCGTGCTGTCGACGACAAAGGCGAAATCGCGTTCGACCGGCTGAAACTGCGACAGCTCCAGCAAAGGTTTCGTTCGGGTCTGCCGCGCCTTCGGCTCGGGAATGTTTTCGAGAATCACCTCGAAACCAACCAAGGGACCTTCCGCCATCAACCCGGCGATTGCGCGCGGATGAAGTTCTCCAAAGTGCCCAAGGATGTTCTGCGGACCGATCTGGATCGTGCCGCTCCGGCCGGGATGAAACCAGGCCGGCCCGCCCGGAACAATCTGCAAGGCCTGCATCGGCGCGCCGGCCGCGGCGAGGACGGCGAATGCATCGGATTTCGCATCAAATGCATCGACCGTGCCGGTCTTATTTGTCCAATGACGTCCGCTGCCCGCCGATTTTGCGAGACCGCGGCGCAACCCACCGGCGGCGGAGAGTTGATCGGCGGGTTTATCGCCTTTGAAGATCTGGCCAACTTCGAACAACCCGGTATCGGGAAATCCGCGGTCGGCGTTGCGTTGTGCCGCCGCCACCAGGCCCGGGATGAGGCTTGGCCGCATCTCGGACAGTTCGGCGGCAATCGGATTGGCAAGCGCCAATTCCGGTCGGCCGCCGCCAAAAAGCTCGGCTTCTTTCTTGGAGACGAATGACCAGGTTACCGCTTCGAGCATGCCTTGTGCGGCGAGTGCGCGCTTGGCCTTTCGCGTGCGATTCTGAATCGCCGTGAGCACCGGCTTGCGCGGATTTTCGCGCCCGAATGGCGTTGACGGCACGCGGTCCACACCGACTATGCGCACCAGCTCCTCGACAATATCCGCTCGGCCATGGACATCGGGCCGCCATGAGGGCACCGCGATTTTCACGCGCTCGCCCTGGCCGGCCGCGAAGAAGCCCAGCTTTTCGAGAATTCGCCGGATATCGGTGATGGACATCTTCAGGCCGGCAAGCCGCGGCAGCTCGCTCAAGGGAAAATCTATGACCTTTTCCTTTGGCGTCGGATCGCCGGCGACAATGGTTTCCGACGGCTCACCGCCGCACAGGTCGAGTACCATTCGCGTTGCCAGCTCGAGCCCCGGAATCATGAAGGCGGGATCGACGCCTCGCTCGAACCGGTAACGCGCGTCGGAATTGATGCCGAGCTTGCGGCCGCTTTGGGCAATATTGAGTTCGTCCCACAGTGCCGATTCGATCAGCACATTGGTCGTGGATTCCGAACACCCGCTCGCCTCGCCGCCCATAATGCCGGCGAGCGATTCAACACCTTTTTCGTCGGCGATGACGCAAATGGCTTCGTCCAGTTCATAGGTCTTGCCGTCGAGGGCGAGCAGCGTCTCGCCGTTTTTTGCGCGGCGTACGGTCAGATTGCCGTGCACTTTGTCGGCATCGAATACGTGCAATGGCCGCCCGCGATCGAACGTAATGAAATTGGTGATGTCGACGAGCGCATTGATAGGCCGCAGGCCGATCGCGACGAGACGCTTTTGCAGCCACTCGGGCGAAGGACCGTTTTTGACGCCGCGCACCAGCCGCAAGCCAAAAGCCGGGCACAATGACGGAGTTTTACCGAAATCGAGCGTCACCTTGACCGGGCAAGGGAAGGATCCCTTCACCGGCTTGGGGACCTTGTCCGTGTAGACTCCGATAGACGTCGCGCCGAGATCGCGCGCAATTCCGGAAACGCCGGCACAGTCCGGCCGATTGGGCGTCAGATTGATTTCAATCACAGGGTCGCCGAGGACTGCCCATTCGGCGTAGGACTTCCCGACCGGAGCGTCGGCCGGCAGATCGATAATTCCCTCGTGGTCGTCCGAGATCATCAGCTCGGCCGCCGAGCAGAGCATTCCGCGGCTCTCCACTCCGCGAATGGTCCCCACCGTCAGCGTGATGTTTTTGCCCGGGATGAATGTGCCCGGCGGGGAAAACACGCCTTTCATTCCGGCGCGCGCATTTGGTGCGCCGCACACGACCTGGATCGGTTTGCCGTCTCCGGTATCGACCATGCAGACTCTTAAACGGTCCGCGTTGGGATGCTTTTCGGCGGATATGACCGAGGCAATGACAAAAGGCTTAAGCAGACTTGCCTTGTCGTCGACGCTTTCGACCTCAAGCCCGATCATGGTGAGCTTGTCGACGATCTCGGCGAGCGAGGCGTCAGTCTCGAGATATTCCTTCAGCCAAGGCAGCGTGAACTTCATTGGATGAATTCTCCCCGAGCCGCAGCACGGTCGCCCCCCGGCCTGCCGGGGAGAGTTGGGGAGGAGGATTCTGCAAGAGCAGCAGCAGGTTTTTCGAGCACGTCGTCCCGATTTGTCATGACATCACAGCTATTGAGGCGAAGTCCGCGAAATCCTTTGGATACGGGGAACGCATCATGCGCTCAGACCTCCCGCAAGTGTCGGAAAGTCGAGCGGCCGGAATCCATAGTGTTCGAGCCAGCGCACATCGGCTTCAAAAAACGCGCGCAGGTCAGGCATGCCGTATTTCAGCATCGCAATGCGATCGATGCCCATGCCCCAGGCGAAGCCTTGATATTCGTCGGGATCGAGGCCGCAATTGCGCAATACGTTCGGGTGCACCATGCCGCAGCCGAGAATCTCCAGCCAATCCTCGCCTTCGCCGAAGCGGATTTCGCCCTTGTCGCGCTTGCACTGGATGTCGACCTCCAGCGATGGCTCGGTGAAGGGAAAAAACGAAGGGCGAAAGCGCATTTTGACGTTGTCGACCTCGAAGAATGCCTTGCAGAATTCCTGCAGGATCCACTTCAAGTGGCCGAGATGCGACCCCTTGTCGATCACGAGGCCTTCGACCTGGTGGAACATCGGCGTGTGCGTTTGATCGGAATCGCTGCGATAAGTGCGGCCGGGGATGATGACACGGATCGGCGGTTTTTGCGTGAGCATCGTACGCACCTGAACCGGAGACGTGTGCGTACGCAGCAGCAGGCGCGAGCCGTCGGGCTTTGGCGCGAAATAGAAAGTATCGTGCATTTCCCGCGCCGGATGACCTTCGGGAAAATTCAATTTGGTGAAATTGTAATCGTCGGTTTCGATGTCGGGCCCCTCGGCGACGGCAAAACCCATGTCCGCAAAAATGGCGGTAAGCTCGTCGGTGACCTGGCTGATCGGATGGACGCGCCCGATTTCGGCTGGCGCTTCACGCACCGGCAAGGTGACATCGACCGTCTCGGTGTTGAGGCGGGCATCGAGCGCGGCGGCGCCAAGCATGGTCTTTTTTTCCGCAATTGCCGCAGTCACCCGATCCTTCAATCCATTGATTGCCGGTCCCTTCGATTTGCGCTCATCGGGTGTCATGGCTCCCAGCGTCTTGAGTAGCGCGGACACGCTCCCGCTTTTGCCGAGCGTCGCCACGCGCACGGCCTCCAGTGCCGCCTCGTCCTTGGCCGAAGCGATACTCGAAAGCAGGTCTTTTTCCAGTCGCGCGATATCGGTCATGGTTCGCCACCACTCTTGGTGTCATGCGCGGGCCTTGAATCCGCGCATCCCGCTTAGGTCGGCAATGCGCCTGGCTCAATGTGATGGCCGGAACAAGCCGGCCATGACAGCGGCCAAGCTTATGCCGGCAACGCGGCCTTCGCCTTTTCCACGATGGCCTGAAACGCCGCCGGCTCGTGAATGGCGAGGTCCGACAAAACCTTGCGGTCGACCATCAGGCCGGCTTTGGCCAACCCTGCGATGAACCGGCTGTAATTCAACCCGAACGGCCGTACCGCGGCATTCAGGCGCTGAATCCACAAAGCGCGGAACGAACGTTTGCGCCGCTTGCGATCGCGGAAGGCATATTGGTTGGCCTTCTCGACCGCCTGCTTGGCGATGCGGATCGTATTTTTGCGACGCCCGTAATAGCCCTTCGCCGCTTTCAGGACTTTCTTGTGCTTGGCGTGCGCGGTGACACCACGTTTGACGCGGGCCATGAAAACTCTCCTTGCAGTAGTGCAAATAGTCGATGAATGACGACGGCGCTCGGCCGGAAGAAAAATCGGTCAGCCGTTCGGCAGCCAGTATTTCTTGATGTTGTCGCCGTCGGTCTTGAACAGCACGTTGGTGCCGCGATGTTCGCGGATCGTCTTGGTGGTCCGCTTGATCATGCCGTGGCGCTTTCCGGACTGCTGATACTTGACCTTGCCTGTCGCGGTAATCTTGAAGCGCTTTTTAGCGCCCGATTTGGTCTTCAACTTGGGCATTTGGCTCTCCTCATCGGCACGATACGGGACAGGCCCGCATGGCCGGAATAAAGCTCTCAGAGCCGTGGGCTCTGGAGCGGGTGCTCGGGATTGAGCGTTAATCGCCGCCACGGCAGCCCTAACCGGCCGGGCGGCGAATGCGCGGCGTTATGGCAGAGGTGGCCCCGCCATGCAACTCCAGGGCGTTCGGGGGCGCCGAACAGCGGCAAATCGCTAACGCGCCACCGCAGAATCTGCGAATGGCGCGTTAATCAGAGCCGGGATGCCGATCGACGCTAGCGCGGCGCCAGGACCATAATCATCTGGCGGCCCTCAAATTTAGGCTCTTGTTCGACTTTGGCGATTGGGCCCACGTCGTCCTTCACGCGTTCCAGCAATCTGGTGCCGAGCTCCTGATGCGCCATTTCGCGGCCGCGGAAGCGCAGGGTAATTTTCACTTTGTCACCCTCTTCGAAAAATCGCTTCATCGACCGCATCTTAACTTGATAGTCGTGATCATCGATCATCGGCCGGAGCTTGATCTCCTTGATCTCGACCACTTTCTGTTTCTTGCGGGCTTCCGCCGCTTTTTTCTGCGCCTGGTATTTGTATTTGCCGTAATCCAGAATCTTGCAGACCGGAGGCGCAGAGTTAGGGGCGATTTCGACCAGGTCGAGCCCCGCGGTCTGCGCCATCTCGAGCGCGGTTTGGATGGGTGTGGGGCCGTGGTTGTGACCACCGGCATCGATTAGCTGGACCTCGCGGACGCGGATCTCCTCGTTGATGCGCGGGCCGTCCTTTTGAACGGGCAGCGCGGACTTCATCGGACGACGAATGGCAATTTTCTCCTTGTGCCGTTGCAACTGTCCTTCGGCGCTATCGGGCGCGTCCGGAATAGGGAAAGATTGGTAGAAACGGTCCAGAAGTCAACGCAGTTCCGCATACATTGTCGCTTGTACAGGCAAAATTAACCGCCAAAACGCTCAAATTGCTCAGATTTCGGCGTGCTTTAACTCCGGCCATCCTGATCGCTCGACACCGCAACGCCAGCGACATCGCGATAGAGCCGCAGGGTCTGCTCGGCGACGATCGCGGAATTGAAATGCCCCAGCACCCATTCGCGACCGCGCCGGCCGATGGTCTCGCGGTGCGGCTCAGGCATCGCAAATACCCGCAACAAGGCCGCCGCTAATGCGGCGTCGTCGTCAGCCGCAAATCGCAAGCCGGCAATGCGGCTTTCCGGCACTGCGGGCGCTGTCAGAACCACGTCAGGTCCGGCCGCGAGATCGGAAACGATGACCGGCCGCGCCATCGCCTGTGCTTCGAGTATCGCACGCTGCACGCCTTCAGGTCGCACCGCTGCGGAGACGACGACTGTTGCCGCGGCATAAGCGGCCGGCATATCGGCAACCGGAGCAGCCATTCGGATAACGTCCATGGTGCCGGTCGTCAGCACGAGATCCCACAGTTCGCCGGTGTAACGGGTGCGACCGCGATCCTCGCCCACGAACACGCAAAGGAAATTCTTGATTCCCATTTCCTTGAGACGCTTCACCGCTTTGACGACAACGTGATGACCTTTTCGCCGCAGAATTCGTCCCGTGATCAGAACGACTTTGGTATCGCGCTTTACGCCCCAGGCGCTGCGCAGCGCTTCAATGCGTTCGTGTGTGACTTTTTCCGGATCAAAACTTTCGAGATCGATACTGCAGGAGGCGACACTTATCTTGCTCCAGGAGGTTCCGTAGCGGTCGTTGATCAGCTGTGCGATTTGTTCGCTCGACGCGATGACTCTGTCACCCCGTGCCATGATGCCATTGTACAGACGCTTGAAGATGTTCTGTTCGTTAAAGCCCTTGTACCAACTGGTCAGCAATGGAATCCCGCGCATTCGTGCGGCGAAAAACGCGCTCCACGCGCCCGCGCGGCCAAATGCGTGAATGATGTTGCATTGTCTCTCGCGCGCCAGCCGCGCCAGAATGATCGCATTGTGCAGGATCATGACCGGATTGTTGCTCGACACATCGAGCGGAACGAACTCGATTCCTGCTGCGGTAATATCCGCGACCATGCGGCCCGCGCGCGATACGACGATGGCGCGATAACCGGCATTCGTGAGGATGTGCGCAAGCTCGATGGCGCCGGCGTCTGCGGCGCCGACGTCCAGGGTGGGAACGACGATGAGCGCCACGATCGGAGCCGTGCCGGCCATGGCTCCTTGCCGTACAGAAGGCCCGCGCGAAGCAATCGCATGCTGATTGCTCGGTTGGGGCACTTGTGCATGCAAGCTGGACATGAAGTTATGGTCTCGAAATTTCAACGAGGAGTAGTATACGGGTCAGGGTCTCAACGCATTGAGGTATAGTCTTCAGGCACGCCCTCGGCAACGTCTGAACCTTGGTCTGGTCCTTGGTCTGATCCTTGCATTTGCCCCGCTGAAAAACGTTTCTATGTCGGATGGCCAGCTCGATCAAAATGAATGAAGCGCACCTCAGCTCCGTAAGCGTCGGCTCGGCTGCGTCAAAGCGGACTGTTGCGGTACGCATGCGTGCCGGCAAGACTCCGGGCAAGACTCCGGGCAAGAGTCCAAACAGGAGTCCCGGCGTTTTTTGGCTCGGCGGATTCAAATCGGACATGAAAGGCACGAAGGCCGAAGCGCTTGATCGCTGGGCCGAAAGTGAAGGTCGCGCCTGCGTGCGATTCGATTATTCCGGTCATGGCGAGTCTGGCGGCGACTTTACCGAGGGCACGATCGGCCGGTGGCTGGAGGAAAGTGTTGCCGTGTACGTGCACTGTGCGAAAGGCGCCCAGGTGGTTGTTGGTTCATCCATGGGAGGCTGGCTGGCGCTGCTGCTGGCGCGGGCCTTGGCCGCGCGGAAAGGAACGGCGCCGATCGCAGGCATGGTGCTCATCGCGCCGGCAGTCGACTTCACCGAAGAACTGATGTGGAAACAGTTTTCCGACGCGACCAAACGCGAGATCGAGCAAAAGGGGCTGTGGATGCGGCCGTCCCAATATGGCGAAGAGGCCTATCCGATAACGCGCGGCTTGATCGAGGATGGACGAAAACATCTCCTGCTTGGCGGCTTGATCGAAACCGGCTGTCCTGTCCATATCCTTCAGGGCGTTGAAGATCCTGATGTGCCGTGGCGACACGCTGTGGAACTGGTGTCCCGTTTTTCGCGCGATGATGTCGTGCTCACGCTCATCAAGGACGGCGACCACCGGCTGTCGCGGCCGGAGGACATTGAACGCTTGATTGCTGCCGTGAAGGAATTTTAGCCGAGTGCGCAGGTCCACTCTTCCCGTACGGACGGATCGTGATCGGGATATTGCTGCGCCAATGTTACGAGCTTCGCGCGCGGCAACAGCTTTGACAGTGCCCAGACGGCGGCGCCGCGCAGCAGCGGCGATGCATCGTTGAGCAGCCGTTCGGCCTCAACGGCAAGGCCGGCCTCGCCTGAATTACCGATGGCGATCAACACGTTTCGGACAAATCGATCCCTTCCGGTCCGCTTGATCGCGGTTTTGGTAAAGAGCGTGCGGAATTGCGCGTCGTCGAGACGAGCAAGATCGGCCAGGCGGGGCATGCGCAATGTGTCGCGCGCGGCGAGCTTTGCTTCCCGTCCTTCACTCGCAAACTTGTTCCATGGACAGACGGCAAGGCAATCGTCGCAGCCGTAGATGCGATTCCCGATCGCAGTTCGCAGCTCGCGAGGAATAGGACCCTTATGCTCGATGGTGAGATAGGAAATGCAGCGATGCGCGTCGAGCCTGTAGGGAGCCGGAAAAGCTGCCGTCGGGCATATTTCAAGGCATGCGCGGCAGCTGCCGCAGCTGTCGCCTTCGGCCTCGTCGGCGGGCAGTTCGAGCGTGGTGAAAATCGAACCGAGAAAAAGCCAGGATCCAAACCGGCGTGAAACCAGATTGGTGTGCTTGCCCTGCCAGCCCAGGCCGGCGCCCGCCGCGAGCGGCTTCTCCATGACGGCGGCGGTATCGACGAATACTTTAACATCGCCGCCGGCGTTGGCGATCAGCCAGCGCGCCAACTTTTTCAGGCGCGCCTTGATGAGTTCGTGATAGTCGTCGCCCCTGGCGTAAACCGAAATTGTACCCCGATCGCGTGCCTTTAACGCCGCCAGCGGATCATCGTCCGGGCCATAATTCAATCCGAGCATGATGATCGAGCGCACGTCCGGCCACATCGCGAGAGGTGACGCGCGGCGGTCGGCGCTGGACGCAAGCCAGTCCATATCGCCGTGGGCGTTCTCGGCAAGAAAATGCGCGAGCCGTGTTCCAAGTTCGGGTGCGGCGTCGGGCTTGATGATGCCGAATGCGTCGAATCCTTGCATGCGCGCCTGTTCGGCAAGCGCGAGCTTGATCGCCGCAGCGTCTTCTAGAAATCGAGATTGGCGTAGTTCTTCGGTGGCGGCAGGCCGGCGAGTGTGTCGGCCAGAATTGTTCGAAACGACGGACGTGATTTCACGCGCGCGTACCAGTTCTTTGTCGCTTCGTCTTCGTTCCACGGCACTTCGCCCAGGTAGTCTGCGGCCGAAAGATGTGCGGCTGCGGCCAGATCGGCCAGGCTGAGACGATCTCCCGCGAGCCAGTCGCGCGTCCGAACCAGCCAGCCGATATAGGCCAGATGATAGCGGATATTCTGGCGCGCGGCGCGCAGTGCGTCGGTATCCGGCGGCCCGCCGCCCTGCTCCTTCGTCATATGACGCTTGAAGGCCCGCTCCGCCACCAGAGGGCCGCTGACCTCGGTGTGAAATTTATCGTTGAACCAGTTCGCGAGGCGGCGCACCTCGATCCGCTTTGCTGGGAGCTCCGGCAGCAGACGATCGCCGCGAAAGTCATGCGGGTGGGTTTCCTCGATGTATTCGGCGATGATACCTGCGCCGGGGACCGGCGGCTGACCCTCGGTGACAAGCACAGGCAGTTCGGCGGCGGGGTTGAGCACGAGGAATTCCTCCCGCCGCTCCCAGAATTTTTCTTCGATCAGCTGGACCTCAATACCGTATTCGCTGAGAATCAGGCGTACGTAGCGCGAACGTGGACAGATCGGGTGGTGAAACAACGTCAGCATGGGCGCTCGGCCTGAAATGGGGCGGCGGGAATCAGCAGCCGCACTATAGAAAGGCCGGACCGCGGCGCAAATCGCCGGGGAAATTTCCGCGTTTTTTCGTTGCCACCCGCCGAGCTTTGAGCCAAAAGCGCACGCCCGCACTCCTTCCACCCCGCAAGCCCTGCAACTTCTCCGGAGCAGTTCATGCATCTCGACCTGATCAAGGCGGCCGTGCTCGGCATTGTCGAGGGTTTGACGGAATATCTGCCGGTCTCATCGACCGGCCATTTGCTGCTGATGGAACATTTGTTTGGCTGGGGAGACGATGCCTTCGGCAAGTCTTTCGCGATTCTGATTCAGCTCGGTGCGATCCTGGCCCTGCTGACAATTTATTTTGGCCGGCTCTGGCGTCTTGCGATGGCGATGTTCACGCAATGGGAGGCCGCTCGTTTTATCATCGGTATCCTGCTCGCCTTCTTGCCGGCCGCGGTGGTCGGTGCGCTCGCCTATCACATCATCAAATCGTACCTGTTCGACGTGCGGGTCGTATGCTTCTCACTCATCATCGGCGGTTTTGTGTTGCTGTGGGTGGACAGGCTGAAGCTCAACACGCGTTTCCACGATGCGACCGCATTCACCCTGCCGATGTATTTCGGCATCGGGATTATCCAATGTCTCTCGATGGTGCCGGGCGTGTCGCGAGCGGGCGCGACCATTGTTGGCGCAATGCTGTTTGGCGCCGACCGCCGCTCTGCCGCGGAATTCTCCTTCTGGCTGGCGATGCCGACCATGGTCGGTGCTTTTGCCTATGAGCTTTATAAGAGCCGGGGAGAAATTGCTGTCGGCAGCAATATCACGGTGACCGCGGTGGGATTCATCTTTTCGTTTATCTTCGGGTGGATCGTGGTGAAGACATTCCTGCAATACGTACAGCGTCACAGCTTCGCGCTGTTTGCATGGTGGCGCATCGCGGTAGGCGCAGCCGGGCTGTTTGCGCTTTATATTCTTTGAGGAATTACGCCACGCGGCTGCGGAACTGGCCGGTCTTGCGGAATCGCCACAGATAAGAAGGCACAATTGCCTCGATTGTCTCCGGCTCGATACCGAGTCCTTGCAAGGTGCGGCCTTCCGCCCTGGCCGCTTCCGACACGACGTTGTCGACGCGCAGCAATTCGACCTGGTCGGGCGTGAGCAACGGCTTCGGCATAAATTGCAGAAGCATGGCCTGCATCCTCGCCATGAAGAAGGGCAGCGGTACCAGCAGGCGCTTGCGCTCGATCGTTGCGAGCACAAATTGCATGAGCTCCTTGAACGTCTTCACTTCCGCGCCGCCGAGTTCGTAAATCGTGCCCGGACGCACACTGCCATCGACTGCATCGGCGATGGCGGTCGCGACGTCACCGACGAAAACAGGCTGGAAGCGCGTGAGACCTCCGCCGATCAGCGGCAATGCCGGCGAAATCCTTGCCAGCGCGGCGAAGCGGTTGAAGAAATCATCCTCAGGCCCGAACATGATCGACGGCCGCATGACCGTTGTCGCGGGCTGAGCGGTCAACACCAGCCTTTCGGCGGCGGCCTTGGTGCGCGCATAAGAGCTCGACGAATTCTCGTCAGCGCCGATCGCCGATACATGCACGAACCGCGCGCCATGCGCGTTCGCTGCCAGCGCGACCTGCTCGGCGCCATGGGCGTGGACGGCATCGAAACGCTGGCGGCCCCGTTCAAAAAGGATGCCGACAAGATTGACGAGGACCGCGGCATCGCGGGCGGCGGATTCAACCGAAGCTGCATTCCGCAGATTGGCCTGCACGGCGTGGATCTGGCCGACACGGCCAAGCGGTTGCAGATAGCCGGCGAGTTCGGGCCGGCGCACCGCCACCCGGATCCGGTAGTGGCGCTTGGCAAGAGCCCGCACGACATGGCGGCCGAGAAAGCCCGAGCCGCCGTACACGGTGACCAGGGTGTCGTAAGGACTGCTTGCGGTCATGCCGCTCTCGATTCTTTTGTGCGAATGCCTTGAAACCCGGCAAATACAGGATCAGCAAAGGCCTGTACAGGGGCGCAAAACCCGTTCATTGACAAGGCGGAAGTGGCTCCGTATCTCGTCCCAACCAGCCCAGGTGGCGGAATTGGTAGACGCACTAGTTTCAGGTACTAGCGGTGAAAGCCGTGGAGGTTCGAGTCCTCTCCTGGGCACCAACGCTCCGAGCCTTAGAGGCTAAATGACAATCCGCTTGCACCGTGGCGACCTGCCTGACCTCACCGCCTACAAGGGCGCGGTGGCGATCGATACCGAGGCCATGGGCCTGGATCCAAATCGCGATCGACTTTGCGTCGTGCAACTTTCGCCGGGCGATGGCTCGGCCGACGTTGTGCAAATCGGCGCCGGCCAGCGCAAGGCGCCGAATATCGAACGCCTGCTGGCGGACAAATCGATCATCAAGATATTTCACTTTGCCCGCTTCGATATCGGCCTTCTCGCAAAGACTTTCGGCGTCGTGGCCGCGCCGGTCTACTGCACCAAGATCGCTTCACGCCTCGCTCGGACTTACACCGACAAGCATGGGCTGAAGGATCTCGCGCGCGAAGTCCTTGGTATTGATCTCTCCAAGCAGCAGCAATTGACGGACTGGGGCGCCGACCAACTGAGCGACGCTCAAGTGGCCTATGCCGCGACGGACGTGCTGCATTTGCATGCCCTGAAAGAGAAGCTCGATGTCATGCTTGCGCGCGAGGAACGCGCGGAACTCGCCGCGGCCTGTTTCCGCTTTTTGCCCGACCGCGCGCGCCTCGATCTGGCCGGCTGGGCGGGCGAGGATATTTTCTCGCATTCGGCGTAACCTGTTGTATTCTGCTGACTATTGGTAAACGAGCCGACGTTTAACTGCCGTGCGGGGGCCATATTCGCGCGACATCGTGCATCCGGGGTGCGGGATGTATTTCAAGATTCGCTTTGAACACAGATGGGTGCCGGACTGGGCATGAGCCGTGTGATGACAGCCAGGACCGACGCTGAGGCGGCGCACGCCTACTGGACGACGAATCGTGGCGATAGCGAGCGCGCGTTTCGAAGAGCCCGTCGTCACAGCCGCGTGGTGCGTATCTTGCGTATCGCCGTCCCGGCCACCGTGTCGCTTTGTCTGCTCATCATGATCCTGATCACTTATCTCAATCCGCTACGCATGCTGGCGAAGCTGCCGATCAACATCGACAATCTTGTTGTCTCGGGCACCAAGGTCACGATGGAGCAACCGCGCCTGTCGGGTTTCACGCGCGACGCGCGTGCCTATGAGTTGACGGCCGATACGGCGGCGCAGGACATGACAAAGCCCGACATGGTCGAGCTGCACAACATCCGCGCCAAGGTGGAAATGCAGGATAAGACAAAGCTGGAGATGAGCGCGGCAACGGGTCTCTATGATGCGAAGGCGGAGACGCTCAAACTCGATCGTGACATTTTGCTCAATTCTTCGACCGGGTATCAGGGACGTCTGAGTGAAGCGCTCGTCGATATCCGCAAAGGCAATGTTGTTTCCGAGCATCCTGTCGAAGTGAGATTGTTGCAGGGCACGCTTAATGCCAACCGACTGGATATCGTCGATTCCGGTGACATCATTCGATTTCACGGCGGCGTTGTCATGGATATGACGTTGAGCCAGCCGGATACGCAGTCCAAGACAGGTGCGCAATGATCGCCAAACGCGCTGCGAGCGTGTCCGCGCTCATGGCGGTATGGCTCATTTTGCCGGGCACCGCCGTACAGGCGCAGACGGCGTCAAAGGGACCGCCGAATGCACTGCAGGGGTTCTCGCAAAACCGGGATCAGCCGGTGCACATCGAGGCCGCGACCCTGGAAGTGCGCGACAAGCAAAAGGAAGCGACCTTCAGCGGTGACGTGCGGGTCAAGCAGGGCGACACAGGCCTGCGTTGCAAATCGCTGGTGGTCTTCTATGAACAGAACGGCGAAGGCGCCGACAAAGGCAAAACCCTTCAGGCGGCCGCGCCGGGGCCTGGCGGGGAGCAACGCATCAAGCGGCTTGAGGCCCGTGGCGGGGTTGTGGTGACGCAGAAGGATCAAACGGCGACCGGCGAACTCGGAATTTTCGATATGAAGACGAACACGGTGACCCTCACCGGAAATCCCGTCGTCATGACTCAGGGACAGAATGTCCTCCGCGGCGGAAAGCTGGTCGTCGATCTCACCAGCGGGGTATCGCGGGTCGAGGGCGGACGCGTGCAGGGACTGATCCTTCCCGGCGGTTCCGGCCCCGATCTCAAGCCGGATGGAGGCGCGCCGCGCCCCATCCCGGTCCGGCCGTTCAATTGAACCGCGTCGCAGGCGCTATCATTCCGCCGCCGCAGGAATCGGCTAATGTTGCGACTGCGCCGAAGGCAGATGGGTTCATGCGCCGCGAGGTAGCCTGGTGAACATCCTCTCGCTGTTCTGGCGCAAGCCGCCACAAAACCGGCGGGCAATGACCCCGGTCGAAGCTCGCGCTAGGCAAGCTGCGGCGGCAAACATGCGCGCGGATGCTGCGCAGCAGACGCAGGCGGTCTCGAAGAGCCCCCCGGCGGTTGTGCGCCCGCGCCGCGAAGGAGATGGTCATCAGACGACGCGTCACGCCTACCTCGCGGCACACGGTGTGGAGAAGAGTTTCGGCGGCCGCATGGTGGTGAAGGGCGTTACGCTCTACGTGAGACGCGGCGAAGCCGTCGGCCTATTGGGGCCCAACGGAGCCGGCAAGACCACGGTGTTCTATATGATCACCGGGCTGATCAATGCCGATCGGGGCCGGATCGAGCTCGATGGCTACGACGTCACCGGATTGCCGATGTACCAGCGCGCCCGGCTTGGCATTGGATACCTGCCGCAGGAGGCCTCGATCTTCCGCGGCCTCAATGTCGAGGACAACATTCGGTCCGTCCTCGAAGTCGTCGAGCCGGACCGCCGCCGCCGGGACACCGATCTCAACGCATTGCTTGAGGAGTTCAACATTGCGCGCTTGCGCAAAACGCCCACGATTGCGCTGTCGGGCGGGGAGCGGCGCCGCGTCGAAATCGCGCGCGCCCTTGCCACTCGTCCGAGCTACATGCTGCTTGACGAGCCTTTCGCCGGAATTGACCCGATAGCCGTTGGCGACATCCAGGCGCTCGTTCGTCATCTGACGAATCGGGGCATCGGCGTGCTCATCACCGACCATAATGTGCGCGAAACACTGGGCCTGACGGATCGCGCCTACATTATCTATTCCGGCGAGGTCTTGATGGAAGGCCGCGCCGACGACATCGTGAATAATCCCGACGTGCGCCGGCTTTATCTTGGTGAGGAATTCCGGCTTTAAATCCGCCGCGGTCAAAAGTTAACGCGCACAATTAATGTGCAACGCCTGCACACGAAATCACATATCGCTGCTGCGACTCAGCTGATATAAACAAGCAAGAATCGGACCAGACTATCGGACCAGATTCTTGCCGGGATTCCGAAGCATGGCGTTGTCGCAACGATTGGAATTTCGCCAGACGCAAGCGCTGGTGATGACGCCGCAGCTGATGCAGGCGATCAAGCTGCTGCAGCTCTCCAGTCTTGATTTGGCGGCCTACGTGGAAGGCGAGCTGGAGCGAAATCCATTGCTCGAACGCGCAGGCGAAGACGACGCCACGCCGGCCGAGACAGCAAGCGGGGCCGCCGCGAACGACGAAGAAGCCCCTGCAACATCGGATTGGATCGATGCCGACCTCGAGACAAGCCGGCAATCGATCGAGCAGGGCTTAGGCACCGAACTCGAAAATGTTTTTCCCGACGATGCGGGAGAAAAGAATTCAACGCCGCCTGACACGCAGCCTGCCCTTTCGGAATGGTCCGGCGTCGGGCAAGCGAGTACCCAGGACTACAACCTCGAAGCCTTTGCATCTGCCGAGGTCACCCTGGCAGATCATCTTGCCGAACAGATGACGCTTGCGATTTCCAATCCGGCGGGCCGCATGATCGGCCAATATCTCATCGATATGGTGGACGAAGCCGGCTACCTGACCGGCGACCTCGAAACCGTTGCGGACAAGCTTGGCGCACGTCTCAGTGACGTCGAACTCGTGCTCGCCGTACTGCAGACATTCGATCCGGCGGGCGTATGCGCGCGCAATCTGACCGAGTGCCTCGCCATACAGCTCAAGGACCGTGACCGCTACGATCCGGCGATGCAAGTTCTGGTCGCGCATCTTGATCTTGTCGCCAAACGCGATCTCGCCGGATTGCGGCGCCTTTGCGGTGTCGGCGACGAGGATCTCGCGGACATGATCGCGGAGATCCGAATGCTCAATCCCAAGCCGGGGTTGAGTTTCGGCTCGACCATGGTGCAACCGATTGTTCCGGACGTTTTCGTGCGCGCGGCGCCGGACGGAACATGGCAGGTGGAACTCAATTCCGACACGCTGCCTAAAGTGCTTCTCAATCAGCGTTATTACACCAGGGTATCGAAAACGACGCGCAGCGATAAAGAAAAGGCATACATCGCCGACTGTTTCCAAACCGCGACCTGGCTCGTGCGCGCCCTCGATCAGCGAGCAAAGACCATTCTCAAGGTGTCAGGCGAGATTGTGCGCCAGCAAGACGGATTCTTCGCGCAAGGCGTGCAGCATTTGCGCCCGCTCAATCTCAAGACAGTCGCCGACGCGATCGGAATGCACGAATCGACGGTATCACGCGTCACGGCCAATAAATATATGGCCACCAATCGCGGAATATTCGAACTGAAATATTTCTTTACCTCGGCGATCGCTGCTGCCGACGGCGGCGAGGCCCATTCGGCCGAAGCCGTACGCCACCGCATTCGTCAATTGATCGACGATGAAAGTGCGGGCGACGTGTTATCGGACGACACGATCGTTGATAAGCTGCGCGACGCCGGCATCGAAATCGCGCGGCGCACCGTTGCCAAATACCGCGAGGCAATGCGCATTCCCTCTTCAGTACAACGCCGCCGCGAAAAGCACGCCACCGGCACCTGAACTCCCGCGATTTGGGCTATTGACCTTCGAAGCTTTTTCACGCTGAATTTTGAGACCGGACGGACCAACGATCGCGTCGATCTCATTATCACGCGATCCAATGGAGACGAGCAATGCCTTTGCGGGTCTCGGGCCGAAACATCAGTATCGGCGTATCGCTTCAACGGAAAATCACTGATCGGGTCGAGGAGGCTACATCCAAATATTTTCGCGGTGGCTACTCGGGTCATGCGACGGTAGGTAGGGATGGTTTTCGTTTCCGAACGGAATGCGTTCTTCATCTTGACTCCGGTGCGTTGCTTGAAGCCGAAGGCTTGGCTCCGGATGCATATGACAGTGCCGAGCAGGCCGCGATCCGCATTGAAAAACGCCTGCGACGCTACAAGCGCCGCCGGAAAGACCATCAGGCCCGTCGTGGCGGCTGAATCGGCGTGAAAAAGCGAGAAAGCTTTGGAAATACGTGCCGCGTTCGGGCATTGACGCGGAGGCGGCCCCCACTTATGGTCCGCCGCCTTCAACACCCCATTTGCAACTCGGCGCCATTACCTTCGATCATTGGTCATGTCCATGACGCTTACCGACCTCGTCGCGCCGAACGCCGTCATTGCGGCTCTCAAGGTTAACGGCAAGAAGCAGGCGATCCAGGAACTCGCCGCGCGTGCTGCCGAACTGACCGGGCAGAGCGAGAAGGCAATTCTGGAAATTCTTCTCCAGCGCGAGAAACTCGGCTCGACCGCCGTCGGAAACGGCGTTGCGATTCCGCACGGGAAAATGCCGAAGCTCGGCCGCCTGTTTGGCTTGTTTGCCAGGCTGCAGCGGCCGATCGATTTCGAGGCGCTCGACAATCAGCCTGTCGATCTGATCTTTCTTTTGCTGGCGCCGGAGGCGGCGGGAGCCGATCATCTCAAGGCGCTGGCGCGCGTGGCGCGGCAATTGCGCGATCCGGAAATCGCACGGCGGCTGCGCGATTCAAGCGATGCTGACGCTCTCTATGCCGTGCTCTCTATGCCGCCGGCAAGCACCGCGGCATAGCTCGCCATATCACCGACAGGAATTCGTCATGAGTTCGTGATGGCCGGGCCTTGCCGGCATTTTGCCGTCTCGACGCGTTTTGGAAACGCGAATGCCCGGCACAAGGCCGGGCATTTGCTATTCACTTCCACTACTCACTTGCGCATCACTTGCGCATCAGTTGCGCGGCGGTGCCGCGTGTTGCGTTAATGCACGCTCACCGGCTCCAGCTCCTGGCTCCAGGCATTGGCGAGCGCGGCTTCGCGCGTATCGGTCAGCATGATCGGCGTGCCGTCAGCCGCATGCAGTGAGAAAAGCTTCACACCGGGCGCAATCTTAGGCGCCTGCGGGAACAGGTTGGCGACGTCTTCCGAACGAATCGTCTTGACGTAAGCGAGCCGGCCGTCGCCGAGCTGCGCCAGTGCCTCCTGAGTGATAACCGGATTAGTCGTATTCGGTTCAATGTGTTTGTCGTTGGTCATGGCCCTCGACTCCTTTCTGATTCAACGCTTGACGCGGTCGAGTCCTGCTTCACGAGTCTGTCATTCCTGCTCATTGATCGAGATGGTTTTCACGATCCGTTCCGGCTGCGGCCGGATAAGATCGATCGACAACAGTCCATTTTTCAAATCCGCACCCAATACTTCCATTCCGTCGCAAAGCACGAAAGTTCGCTGGAACTGCCGCGCGGCAATGCCGCGGTGGAGGTATTGGCGCGTTTTGTCGTCCTGTTGCCGCCCGCGGATCACCAGCTGGCTCTCCTCGATGCAGACATCGAGCTGATCGCGGGTGAAGCCTGCAACGGCGAGCGTTATGCGCAACCGCTCCGGATTTTGTCCGTCGCGCGGCAGGCGCTCGATATTGTAGGGCGGGTAGCCATCGGCCCCCTTGGCAACGCGATCGAGCACGCGCTCGATTTCATCGAAGCCCAGGAGGAACGGGCTGGATAGGGACGGAACTCGCGACATTGGTCTCAAAGCCCTCGCTTGAAGCGACTTTGACGGGGCCCCTTTCAGGCACCCCAACAACCTGCCGGCGACTGCCGGAAGATCCCCCCTAATATGGGCGGGGCGGGTTAAAGGTTCAAGAACAGGGAGAAATTGCCTTTACTGCCGATATATTCGATGTTTCAAACGGATTTTCATGAACACCCAGCCCCAAGTTCCGCATCTTACAATCCAAGCGATCCGTGCGACCCCGGTCGAAGTTCCCCTCAATTTTGTTCTAGGCACCAGCGCCACCGCCGTCCGCAAAGCGCCGCTTGTGCTCGTCGATGTGGAAACGGAGGAGGGGGCGACCGGCCGCAGTTATCTTTTCTGCTATCTGCCGGCGGCGGCGCCTGCGGTCATCAGCCTGCTGGGTGAAGTCGAGCGAGTGGCAAAGGGCGAAGCCGTCCTGCCCGCTCAACTATGGGCCAAGCTTGCGCGACGTTTCACGTTGATCGGCGTGCAGGGCATCGTGCGCATGGCAATGTCAGGCTTCGATGCCGCCTGCTGGGATGCGCTTGCATTGGCCGCGGGCATGCCGCTCGCCACCTTCATCGGCGCCACGCCGCGCCGGATTCCGGCCTACAACAGTTGCGGCCTGGGATTGATGGACGACCTCGCTGCACTTGGCGATGAGGCCGAGAAACTGCTTGCCGGCGGCTTTCGTGCAATCAAGCTCAGGTTAGGCTATCCGACATTGCAAGCCGACATTGCCGCGGTCCACGCCGTGCGCAAGCGAATCGGCGATGGCGTGGCGCTGATGGTCGACTACAATCAAGCGCTCGCGCTTGAAGATGCGCTGCTGCGCGGACGCGCGCTCGACGCCGAAAATATCTATTGGCTGGAAGAGCCGATCCGCCACGACGATTATTCCGGCGCGGCGAAGCTCGCGCGCGAACTCAGCGTCCCGATCCAGATTGGAGAGAATTTTTCGTTGCCCGAGGCGATGACCGTTGCAATCGAACAAGGCGCGGCTGATTACGTCATGCCGGATCTCGACCGCATCGGCGGTGTTACCGGCTGGCGGCGTGCCGCCGAGATCGCCCGATCGCACCAGATAAAAATGTCTTCTCATCTATTTCCCGAGGTAAGCGCGCATCTGCTTTCGGCGACGCCGACCTGTCATTTTCTCGAATATGTCGACTGGGCCAATGTCCTGCTCGAAGAGCCGCTCGCGATCGACGACGGTCATGCGATCCCGGCCGCACGCGCGGGCAACGGCATGGTCTGGGATAAGAAAGCGGTCGAGCACTATCGCATGCGCTGAACTAGCGAAGCGGCAGCTTGAACAGCTTGATCGCGTTGCTGCGGCCGATTTTGACGCGGTCGGCCTCGCTGATATCGGCCTTGTCGAACCACTGCGCGCCTTCACCGACGTCCTCGAACGGCCAGTCGACCGAAAACATCACGCGGTCGGCCCCGATCACGGCCATGGCATTGACCATTGCCGGGGTGTCGAAATTGCCTGACGTCGTGAGATGGAAGTGCTTGCGGAAGTAGTGCGCCACGCCCTGCTTGGCCGCGTATTTATGCGGCGCCTTCATCCAGCCGTTGCGATTGTCGATGCGCCAGAGATAGACGGGAATGCCTTCGCCGATATGGCCGAGCACGATTTTCAATTTCGGGCATTCGTCGAACAGGCCGCTGCCGATCAAACGCAGGCCGTGCACGGCGGTCTCTGCCGCAAAGGCCCAATTGGGACCGAGCATCCATTCGTGACCTTCGTAGATCTTCGCCCAGCCCGGCAGCGGGTTGCGCGGGTGCAGGTAGAACGGTGCGTCGAGCGCTTCGGCCGTGCGCCAGAAGGCGCGATACTGAGGTAGATCGTAATAAGTGACGTTGTCTGGCGTGCCGATCTGCGAAAAGCCGTTCACCAAAGCGCCGACCATGCCGAGCTCCTTGACGCAACGCGTGAGCTCGGCCGCCGCCGCTTCGGGATCCTGCATCGGCAGCGCGGCAAAGGCGGCAAAACGGCCGGGCCGCTTGCGAACTTCTGCGGCAAGAACATCGTTGGCCTGCTTCGCGACCGCAATTGCGGATTTGACGTCGTGGATCGCCTGGATGGCCGGGGCATTAAGCGACAGGATCATCATTTCGATCCCGTGCTTGTCCATTTCGCCGAGCCGCGTGTCCTGAATATCGAGCAGGCGATGGCGCAGATCCTTCCACACATGGGTTCCGAATACCTGCGAATCGCCGAGCGTTGCTTCGATGGCGAAATGCTCCTCGAGCGCAATCTTGCCTTGCATATCTTGATCCCCTGTTCGTTTGGCATCATGCAATGGCGCGGGGAATTAAAAAAGCCGCCTTAAGGGCGGCCAGAAGCGGCGAAGCGGCCGATGGCCGCGAAGGTTGTTTGGTGCCAATGCACCCGATTTCATGAATCCGGATACTTACTAAAAGGCCCCAGTCGAAGCGGTCTGCGCCGCCTGACTGGAGCCCGCCGCGCTTTCCTCCCTAGAGACGAAGCGTGGCAATCAATTAGTGCACCATGTGGCCGATAACGTACCATCCGCCGCCTAGTAGAATGATTGCACCACCAACCCAAAGCGCG
>Ga0134128_10000907_pt1 | contig 40216 bp, 30 predicted proteins | sample KB31754_FD_96462 | JGI IMG/M metagenome (GOLD analysis project Ga0134128, IMG submission 96462) | Terrestrial soil microbial communities with excess Nitrogen fertilizer from Kellogg Biological Station, Michigan, USA - KB3-175-4 | ecosystem: Environmental > Terrestrial > Soil > Unclassified ...
ATTTAGCTCAATGTTTTAGTTGTTAAATGGTTTCGCTGCGTGCTTCGCAATGCTTTGCTTGCCCAAAGAAACGAAGCAAAGAAAGTGCACCACGAACGCCAACTCTCGCTACGATTGCGCACAGGCAACCCTGCTTGGACTATCTTCGCCAGTTTTCCCAACCCTACAAGCTGGCTGCTCGCTAAAAAAGCTCACTGAGCTTTTTCTTTACGCTTGCCCCTGTGGACGCCTGCCCCGGTATTACGTGACCTCAATACTTAAAGATTCTACGTTATTCTAATACAATATTTTTTTAAAGTGATAAACTCTTTAAAGCAATTATTTTAGCCATCCTTCGACAGGCTCAGGATGACTGTAAAATTAACCCGTTCTATCATGATGAACTTGTTTGGCTTCGTCGATTTTCAATTCAACATTTCATGAGACCCTGAAACAAGTTCAGGGTGACGTAAGAAAATGTTACTTAATCAGCTTAGCGCGTATGGCTGATTTGGGAATGAAGCCCCAATACCTGGAATCTATGGCGTTATCGAAGTTATCGCCTATAACAAAGTAGTAATCTTGTTTGACAATGTAATAGGTTGCTTCTGTTTGGTTGATGGTAATTTTTCCTTCTTTTATTTCAAGGCTGTTGCCTTCCAAACCGGTGATGAGCTTTTTATACAAAGCAATATTTGTGGTGTCTAATTTTATGGTATCGTTCTTTTTAGGAATATACAGCGGGCCGAAAAAGTCTTTGTTCCATTTAATTTTAGGGCTGTTTGGAAAAATGCTTTCGTCATACAGACCTGAGTCTTCGCGGTTCTCTACAATAGAAATGCCTTTGCTTTTTATATCTAAAAATCTTGTATTGGTAAGCGTTACGAGGTAGGTGCAGCTATCGTCAATTAAATATTTTTCTATGTCTTTTTCTTCTGTAAAGAAGAGGGTATCTTTTTGCTGCTTGAATTTTATAACGTAATTGTGCAGGAGATCAGCATTTATTTCTTCTGCTTTTCCGTTGATGTAGAGCAAAGATCCTCTTATGCTTAATGTATCTCCGGGCAAAGCAATTATGCGTTTAAAGAATGAACCTTTTTTTAACGCGGTGTCGTTTTCGGTGAAGGGAGTTTCTATTTGCACGACATCATTTTTTGTAAGCGCTGATGATAAAAAACTGATCGGCCTTATAAGCACCAACGAGTTTGGTTTTAAGGTGCCCGACATTGAAAGGGAATCTACACGGGCTACATCTATGATAAAGAACCTGCAACACAAAAAAACAAAAACGCCTGCAAGTATAGATACCGCAAGCGTTTTAGTGATATGTTGTTTTTGCCGGGCCATTATCAGGTGCTTGCTTTTTTGTCTTTTCTTTTTCTATACTGGCTGTATCCAACCCATAAGATAACAATGCCTACAAAATACATGAAGTATGATTTAGAGATGCCATCATCGGTTACGTAGGTAAAGAAGCGCTCCCAACGGTATTTGCCCTGCTTGCTGTTTTTAAACAGGGAAGAAACAATGCCTTTGCCTGATACCGGGTTTTTGTCGGCATCTTTCATGCTAAACCAAATGAACAAGGGTTTGCCTACTACATGATCGAAAGGCACTAAGCCCCAGGAGCGCGAATCGGCTGAGTTATGACGGTTGTCTCCCATCATAAAGTAGTAGTCTTGCTTAAATGTATAGGTGTCTGCTTCTTTATCGTTGATAAAGATCTTGCCGTTTTTAATTTCCAGTTTATTGTCTTCGTATACCTGTATAACACGGTCGTATAAGCAAATGTTGGAGGTATCTATTTTTACGGTTGCACCTTTTTTAGGCAGAGTTAATGGACCAAAGTTATCGTTGTTCCAAGGGTAGCGTGGGTTGTGCGGAAAGATATGTTCATCGTATTTTCCGGCAGGGTAATTTAATTGTGTAACGGTTTTAACGCCGGGAATATTTTGCACCTGTTGCGCTACATAAGAAGGCATATTGATGAGGTAAATAGCCGTAGTATCATCCAACTGTTGCTGTAAATAGGCTTCATCTGCATTGATATTTAATTTATCAAAGAAGGCAGCATTAAAAATTTGTCCGCGTGTTGTTACGTAATAAAAATGCTGTGCATGCTTGGGCATAGGCACAAGCTTATCATTTATATATAATTCGGCATTTTTTATTTGTAGTTTATCGCCGGCAATACCTACACAACGTTTTACATAGAACTCTCGCTTATCAACAGGGCGGGCAACTATATCTCCTATTGGTGTATTGTTTCCTTCGGGAATAAAGTTAGGGTTATGCATATTTTCATAACCGTATGTTCTTTCCAGGTCGTAATAGCTTCGGTTTTGCGCGCCAACTGCCACGGTATCTCCGTCGGGGTAATTAAATACAACGATGTCTCCGTTTTTTGGAGTACCTAAGCCGGGCAGGCGGAAGTAAGGTAATTTGATCCACTCTAAATACGATTTAGTGCCGGTTGTAAATGGCATGGTATGGTGCGCAAAAGGAAACGCTAAGGGGGTTTGCGGAACTTTGGCGCCATAACTAAACTTGCTTACAAACAGAAAATCGCCAACCAGTAAAGATTTTTCTAAGGAAGAGGTTGGTATGGTAAAAGCCTCCAGAAAAAAGGTGCGTATTACAGAGGCTGCTATAACAGCGAACAACAAGGGATCTATCCAGTTTTTTATGAAGGGAAGCTCTTTGTCTTTTATATCGTCTACGCCTTTAAATGTAACGCTGCTATCGAAGCCTAAGTAAATGATGTATAGATAGGGAACAAATGATGCAAGCACCAGATCGGACGATTTGCGTTTGCCGAAATAGCGCGCCAGGTTAAAGCCTAATACACCATACATTAAAATATTAACGCCGGGCACGATCATTAAAAGAAACCACCAGCGGGGCTTTTCAACTAATTTAAAAACTTCGTAGTAGTTATAAAAAGGCACAAAAGCTTTCCAGGCGGCTATGTTTGCTTTTTGAAAACACTTATATAAGCCTACCCATGATAGAAGAACAAGAATTAAAAAAATTAAATTTCCGATGTACATATTGATTTATTGTTTTTTACAAAGATGATAATATTACCTGATTAAATTTACGGTTCCGCTGCGTTGCCTGTATTCGCCGATAGAAGTTTTATACTGCACGGTGTATGCGTACACGCCTTCTTCGTGCCCGCCTCCATCCCAGCCTTTGTTTGGATCGGCAGTTTCGTATATTTTTTGTCCCCAGCGGTTATAAATAGTTAGTATATAATCACTGTTATCGATAAACGCGCCTATGGGCAAAAACACATTATTGAGGCTATGCTGGCTAGGCACAAACGCGTTGGGGATATATAAATTGGCATCTACATACACGGTATCAAAATTACTCTGGCTTTTTTGCAGGCCTAAAGAATCGGGGGCCTGTTCAACTGCCTCCACATAATATAAGAACATGCCTTCTTTATCTGCCAGTTGAGAAACATCATCAACATAATTATTTACGTTTCCGGCAATAGTTGCAATGGGGCTTCCGTAAGAGCCGTTCACGCTTCTGTAAATATTATATCCTGTTATGCCGTTGGTATATTTGGCATAGCCATTCCAGCTTAAGCTTGCTGTTAAGTTAGCGCCGGGTGTAACGTTTAAAAGTATGCTGTTGGATGTATCGGATGTTATGGCTCCGTTTGAACAGCTTTTATCCAGTACATCTACATAATAAAAATATTCTGTGGTGTGCGTATTTACGTTGTTATCGGTAAAAGAATAATCGCCTGTAGCAGGTGAAAAAGATACGTTTTGTATAAGGCTGTATGCACCTGTTTTGGAGGTAGAGCGGTATATATTAAATCCTCCGATGGGGTCTGTTTTAAGCACATGCCAGCTGATATCAATAGTTTGTTGCGCGTTGACGGTTACATTTTTAAGATATACAAAAGTAGGTTCCAAAGGGTTTGAGGTAGTAATGCAAAAAGTGTTTGAAGTAGATGTTGCCGTATCTTTTCCTGTAACGGTTTTGCCGTTAGAGTGTGCCCTTACATAATAGCAATAGGTTGTTGAAAGCGCTAAATTATGTTGAAAGAAAGTGGTTTCGGTAGTGTCCCCGAGATATGTATATGCGCTACCGCCAACTGAATAAAATACATCGTAATGGTTAACCCCGGTAACCATATTTATATAGGGGCTCCATTTTATAATGGCTGTTTTTGTACAAAAATCATACGAGGCACTGGTATAAATTGTTTTTTGCGGGTTAAAGGCAATGGTGCCTATATTGCCACAGCTATCTAAACCGGCAACTGAAAACTCTTCTGAGCCCGAGTTAGCCGAAGAAGCTGTATAGGTATAAATTGTGGGCGTATTGGCTGTACATAGCGTATCGAGGCCATTATAGCTGCTACCACTGGTGTACAGATAGGGGACAAAACAAGCCACATCGGGCGAAAAGGCCGGGCTAATGCCCATTACGGCAAATCCACCGGCATCAACACTAACCGAATCAAGCAAAGGTATGGTGGGAGGATTCAGGTCTTTTACGGTATGCCACTGGGAAACATTGGAAACAGAGGTGCATCCTAACAGAGAGTCCGTAAACTGTACCCTATAGCGGACCGAATCTAAATTGCAAATGCCACGAATGGAATCTAAGTAGAAGTAATTAATGTTTCCGTTTGCATTTAGGGGAACAGTTGCAATTTTGGCCCATGTTGCTGCAGCTGAATTGCGCTGGCGATAAATATCAAATGTACTGCCTTCGCCCGGGGGAAGCGGGTCGGCAAAGATGTTCCAGGTAAGTTTTGGCGTGCTGCTTGGGTTTGTACCTGATACCGACAAAAACATGGTCCTGACCGTATCGAGGGGTTGTAAACTAATGCTGCCCGAGGTTACCGTATATATATATACAAAATAAGGTTGTGTATTGGCATTCCCTACTCCGCACAGGTAATTATTTGTATTATAGTTTGTAATACTGGCTTGTAGACTATAAGTTCCAGCTTTTGTAGTTGATGCTAAAAGTTGATAACTCCCGAATTGAGAGGGGTTGGGAGGTATTTGCCAGGTAACAGAAATATCTCCAGTAGACAAAACAGATACACAGCGGATTTGCGGTGAAGTTATATTTTGCGCCACTACACCTATGCAAATAAAAGCCAATATATATGTGAAGATGTATCTCAAACCCAATGCTGACACAAAAATATAATAAATTAACGTGGTTTTTAAGCACTTATTATATTAGATAAAATAAAAATTTGTTTGTTATGATTTTAAATGTATTTTTGCACTCCTAATTTTAGTTCTCTAACATAAAATCCCAAGATAATCCGTTCGGGGTGTAGCGTAGCCCGGTTATCGCGCCTGCCTTGGGAGCAGGAGGTCGTGTGTTCGAATCACACCACCCCGACGTTATAAAAAGCCTTTCAAGTAATTGAGAGGCTTTTTTGTTTTCATACAATTTGCATTAAAAAAACATCTAATCTTTCACTTATTAAAACATTTTAAATTTTTCATGTTTACTGATGTATTAAAACACATCGCATATTCTTTCTTTTGCTTGATTTTTATACCTAAACAAAATAAACCCTTGACATTTACCTACGGAAATGCTGATTTCATCTAAAAAATCAAAAATATTACATGTGTAACAATCTTCATGTTATTCGATTGCGTACATTTCACATAAATTAACATTCAAAAATGGACAACTCAATAACAAAAAGGTACAATTCTATTAATAAATCAGGCAATTCAGTAAAAATATTCTTTTTGCTGGGTTTTCTGATTTTAACAAATTTCAGCAGCTTCTCTCAAAGCATCAGTTCGCCTACTATTAACATTGCTGCTTCGGGAACTTTATGTGCAGGAAGTACGATCAGTTTTACGTATGTAACTGTAGGAGCCTATACTGCCGGCAATATTTTTACTATTCAGTTATCAAACCCGGGAGGAAGTTTTGCAACATCTCCCGTAAATTTAGGAACCGTTGCAGCTACACAGGCAACCGCTACTACCACCGTTACCCGAACAGGCACTTACGCAACACCTTTTGGAAGCGCCAACAGTTCGTTATACCGCGTAAGGGTAATAAGCTCTAACCCTTCTATAAACGGTACGGATAACGGATATGGTTTTACCATCAATGCGCCAACAACTGCGCTTACAACAACCTTTACTTCTGTTTGTCAGAATGAAAACGTAACTATTTCACTTAGTAAAACCTGTAATTTTGCAACAGGCAATACATTTTCATTTCAGTTATCGGATGCAAGCGGAAGCTTTGCCTCGCCTACCACTTTAGCTACCTACACATCAACCTCGGCAGGAAATTACACAGTTAATATTCCATCTGGAACACCTGCCGGATCGAATTACCAGATACAGGCAGTGAGTTCTAATACCAATACACCCAATTCGGTTACACCGACTTTTTCTGTTAATGCACCATCAGGAACACCCGGTGTTTATGGCAATGGCGCATGGAATGTATATTGTTATAACGGACTTAATAATTTTACAGGAAGCAATTACCAGGGTTGGTATACTGAAAACAATTTAAGTTTTACCACCACATCGAGGTTAGGAAACAATAATGTATTAAGCCCTTGCCTGGCTGATGGAACATCGGGTAATGCGTATGCGGGCTGTCCGTTTCCGGGCACACAGTATTCTGTTAGTTATATGAGAACAGGCATTCCTTGCGGATTGTACCAGATCAACCTGCCTTCTTATGATGACTATGTATACTTATATATTAACGGAGTACAAACCTACTCAGCGCCCTATACAGGAACCGGCGCTACAAATATCTGGACCGGTTTTATAGGGCCAACTACCAATGTGGAGTTAAGATATAGCAACAACGGCGGCCCCGGAAATTTAGCGGCAAATTTTATTCCTTTAAGCCCTTTAAGTATATCTACCCAACCGGCTACTATTTGCTCCGGATCATCTATGACGATCAACGCTGTAAATACGAATACAGTTGCTGTTAATTATGCATGGGCTCCGGCAGCTTCATCTTCACCAGCTACAGGAAGCTTAACTATTACAGCTACGCCAACCACAAGCACTGTTTATACCGTATCGGGTACAGATGCAGCCGTTACAAACAACACAGGATGTTCGATAACAAGCACAGTAAATATTACGGTTAACCCGGTACCGACTACTACCGTTTCGGCTACCTTGCCACCGGTGGTTAATACATATACTCCAACTGCTATATGTTACGGCACAAACACAGCCACCTTAACAGCAGGAGGGGCTTATACATATACCTGGTCGCCGGCAGCAGGTTTAAATACAACAAGCGGTTATTCGGTAGTAGCTAATCCTTCGGTAACAACAAGCTACACAGTTAGTGGCTCTAATAATTGCACTACGGTAAATGCAAGCACGGTAGTTACGGTTCAGGTTGAGCCAACATCACCTTCTACCGTAACGCCGGGCAATAATATCTGGAATGCATTTTGTTATTCGGATAATAACTGGACAAGTTATTATGGATATTATACAGAAACCAGTTTGAATTTTGATACGAGGACCAGATGGAATTCAAACAACGGGCCGAGCACTTGTACTACCACAACGGGCGGAAGTTTAGCTTATTCGGGTTGTAGTTTTGGCGGTACGGTATGGACCATGTGGTTCAGGCGCACAGGCATTCCCTGCGGTTATTACCAGATTGATATACCGGGCCATGATGACAATACTTTCTTATTTATCAATGGAGTTCAGGTTTGGTCGCATGTGGGCTGCTGTGATGCGCACGTTAACGTTTGGTCGGGTTTTATAGGGCCAAGCACGGTTGTTGAATTCAAGCAATATAATGGTTCAGGCCCTGGTTATTTAGCGGCTAATTTTACTACTTCTACTTACCCGGTGTTAAGCCCTCCTGCAACAATATGCTCAACCACATCTACTACATTAACTGCCAATAATATTTCGGGTGCTAATTATGTCTGGACTGACGGATCGGGAGGATCAACATTAAGCACTACTACAGGAACCACTACGGTTGGTTCTCCCACAGTTAATACAACATATACTTGTACCGTTACAGACCCTGTAACAACCTGCAGCGCTTCGGCCAGTGTTTTAATTACGGTGAGCCCCTTGCCAACAACAGCTGTAACGCCTACAAGCGGTACCATTTCCTGTGCTGTCAATACGTTTACATTAACAGCCACGGGGGCTAACACATACACGTGGTCTCCTTCGGCAGGCTTAAGTGCTTCAACCGGTAATTCGGTTATTGCCACTCCAACAACTACAACTATTTATACTGTTTCGGGAAGTAACAATTGCGCTACGGTTACCGCTACAAGTACTATTGCAGTTGTACCTCTTATTACGCCAACGGTGTATCCAACAGGACAATGGAATGCGTATTGCTACGGTGACCAGACTTTTACGAATTACTATGGATATTATACTGAGATTGGAAGCGGTGCAAGCACGTATGACTTTACAACCACTACCCGCTGGACCTCTGCAACTTCGGGCACTATTACACCAAGCCCCGGGAAAGCAAATAACACGAACGGAAATGCTTACCTGGGATGTGTGATACCTAATACGAATTTTGCCATAAGCTTTAAGCGCACTGGGTTTGCCTGTGGTACATATAGTGTGAACTTTAATGTGGACGATGCTTATTATTTATATGTGAACGGTTTGCTGGTTGCTGAAAGAACAGCCAGTGGCAGTACGTTAGGCGCATGGGTTGGCAGTTTATGTTCTACATCGCAGGTGGAAATACGGTATGTGCAAAGCACAGGAACGGCTTCGCTTACGGCAACGTTTATACCAGTAAATACGGCTACTACTACAACGCAAAATACCTGGATGGGTGGCACCAGTACGGATTGGTTTACGGCTTCTAACTGGTGCGGCGGCAATGGCAGCGTGCCTTCGAGCTCAAATGATGTTGTGATATCGGCATCGGGTGCACAATATTTACCTGTTATAAATGCATCGGGAGCACAGTGTAAGAGCATTCTTATCAGTGGGGCAACGGCATCTGTTACAGCCACTTCTACTACCTTAACGGCTATTCCTGCAGCAACGCTTACCATAGGTGGCGGAAACAATTTGGATGTGTATGGCAACTGGTTTAACCGCGGTTCTTTTGCAGCGGGCACGGGTTCGGTTACTTTTAACGGGGCTACAGCGGCTACGATGAGTTGTACATCGACAGAGCTTTTCTATAATCTTACTATCAATAATTCGGGTGGTATTACGATGTCTTCGGGAACTAACCAGGTGAGTAATTTAATGACCTTTAACACGGGTGTGGTAACTCAAAACGCTACTTTACAAATATTGAACGGTGCGAGTGTGAGCGGTGCTAATAACAGCAGCTATGTAGACGGGTTTATGGTGAAGTATGGCAACAGTGCATTTACGTTTCCTGTTGGTACGGGCAATTTGTACAGGCCTATTGCCATGTCGGCTCCTGTAAATGCTACCGATAATTTTACGGCTAAGTATTTTTATGCAAACCCATATTTGGCTTATCCAACGGCAACCTGGGATCCTTACCTGGATCATTTAAGTGGTTGCGAATACTGGATATTGAACCGTACGGGTGGTTCGTCTAACGTAAATGTTACGTTGAGCTGGAATACGAACAGTTGCGGGGTTACTAATTTGCCATCGCTGATAGTTGCGCGTTGGGACGCGGGTTTGAATGCCTGGAAAAATCATGGTAACGGCGGAACTACGGGTAACACTACTACGGGTACGATCATAACTTCTGCACCGGTTACTAATTTTAGTCCGTTTACACTGGCTTCTACCTCATCAACCACTAACCCGCTGCCTATTGAATTGCTTTATTTTACGGCTTCTGCGGTTAATAATACAACTGATCTAACCTGGGCTACGGCTACTGAGACTGACAATAAATACTTTACTATTGAGAGAAGCAAGGATGGGGTTAGCTTTGAGTATTTTAAGGAAGTGAGCACGGAAGCTGTAAATGGGAACAGCACTACTATGCTGCATTATAAGACTTATGATGTTAGCCCTTATTCGGGGGTTAATTATTACCGTTTGAAGCAGACGGATATTAACGGCAAGTTTACTTACTCGGATATTGCGAAGGTTGCTTTTGATAAGCAGTCGTTTGTTTCTATATTTCCTAACCCGGCTACGAGTACGGTTTATATAAATGTGAGCACGGATTATGATAATGCTGCATTGAAGTTTGTGGATGCTTTGGGCAGGGAGATATTATCGCAGAAGATCAGCTCGTCGAACATTAATTCTATCAATACTTCAAATCTTAACGCTGGTATGTATTATGTGATCATTGATAATGGAAACGGTTTGAATAAAACTAAGATCACTATACAGAAGTAAGACAACTTAAACCCACATCTATAAAAAGCAAGAGCTGCCAAATGGCAGCTCTTGCTTTTAGACCGTATCCCATTTCTATTATGAAAATAGTTAATGTCGGTTTGTGGTTATGTATATACTATATAAAAAGTGTGCCAGTTCTTATTTTGTTATGAATCATTAATCTATGTTTACAGGAGGTATTCCGTGTATTGTATTCCGTGTATTGTATTCCTCAATTTACGGGCAAAAAAAATCGGGCCGAAGCCCGATCTTATATTCTATTAAATAAGTGTTGCTTATTTTTTTTCTGCCGGAGCAGTAGTTGCAGGCGCTGCAGGAGCCGGTTTAACTTCTCCTTTAATGGTTAATACAGTGCTTGGAACTTTAGAGTTTGATGTAACGGTAATTTTTTTATCGAATTTACCTACGCGTTTGCTATCGTATTTTACTTTGAATGATGCTGATTTGCCCGGAGCGATCGGATCTTTTGGCCAGCTGTCTACGTTAGTGCAACCGCAAGATACCTGTACGTTTGATAAAATTAACGGAGATTTGCCGGTGTTTTTAAATTTGAACTCGCGCAGGGTGTTTGCATCATAATCAATGGTGCCGTAATCGATAACTTCTTGCTCGAATTTAATTTCAGGGGCGTTAGGATCGATGTTTGGTGTTGCTGATTCTTGTGCTTTACCTGTAAGTGCTAATCCAAAAAACAGGATGGCTGCTGCTAATACTTTTTTCATTTTACTTTTTGTTATAGGTTTATATTAATTGTTTCCTTTTTCAACCGGAGCACCTGATTTTGGAGCATTTCCACCTGTTGGGAATTGTTCTTCTACCGGAGCTGCTTCTACAGTGCCTTTAATCTGGATGGTTTGTGTACCTGAAATGGCGTTTGACTGAACGGTTACTGTTTTAGAGATAGGCCCTACGCGTTTGGTATCGTAGTGTACTTTTATAACGCCTGTTTTGCCGGGCAGGATTGGTTCTTTAGGGCAGCTTGGTACGGTGCAACCGCAGCTTCCCTGGCAGTTTGTAATAATTAATGGTTCTTTTCCTGTGTTTTTAAAGGTAAACTCGCATCCGCCGTCTGCAGATTGTTTGATGGTACCATAATCGTGCACCATTTTATCAAATTTAATATCTGCCTGGGATGCCGGTGCTACTGTTGATGTTGCCGGTTTTGCGGCTTCTTGTGAAATTGCGTTAAATGCAAAAAGCGATAGGATGCCTAATGTTAATACTATTTTTTTCATTTTTTAGATTTGTGTTTAATGTTATGCTGCCAAATATACCAAAATCGTGCCACAATTATAAAATCTTTAAACTAATTTTAACAGATTTGAAATTTATAATGGGGTGCTTATTCCGGAATTATTTGAACAGAATACTTAAAGTTTTTAAGTCAATAGCAAATTTTAACATTGTACAACCCGATTGGGTGGGTTTATAACCCGATTGTGCGGGTGATAAACCCTATTGCTTGGTTTTACAACCCAATTGTGTGGGTGTACAACCCGATTGGGTGGTTTTACAACCCGATTGTGTGGGTGTACAACCCGATTGCGCAGTTTTATAACCCGATTGGGTGGTTTTACAACCCGATTGTGTGGGTGTACAACCCGATTGTGTGGTTTGATGGTGCGATTGTGTGGTTTGCGACCTCATCCCCGACCCTTTTGATGCTGCTTTATTAGTTTTTTTATTTGTAGCATCGAATGCTGCGCATTTCCTTTGAGGAGAAGGGGGGTTAAGCTTTTATTTTTTCTCCGTAGTGTTCGGCGCGGGTGCGTTTTACATCTTCGTTGGCCAGGTATTCATCGTAGGTGCAAACTTTATCGATCATGCCTTTTGGGGTGATCTCTATAACGCGGTTGGCTATGGTTTGTACCAATTGATGGTCATGCGAGGTGAAGAGGATAGTGCCTTTAAAGTCTTTCATTTCGTTGTTCAATGCAATGATGGCTTCGAGGTCTAAGTGGTTGGTGGGTTCATCGAGCATTAACAGGTTGGCGCTAAGGAGCATGGTTTTGGAGAGCATGCAGCGTACTTTTTCTCCGCCGGAAAGCACGGTTGAGCTTTTTAAGGTTTCTTCGCCGGTGAAGAGCATTTTGCCCAGGAAGCCACGGATGAAGGTTTCGTCTTTGTTGACGGAGTATTGCCTTAGCCAATCGATAAGGTTGTTATCGCCGGTGAAGTATTTAAGGTTTTCATTGGGCATGTAGGCTTTGGTGATGGTGGTTCCGAACAGGTAGGTGCCTTTATCTGCTTTTTCTTCTTCGTTCAATATCTGGAAGAGGGTTGTTATGGCCAGCTGGTTGCGGCTGATGAAGGCTATTTTATCGCCTTTGCGTACGTTGATGTTGATATTTTTTAGCAGGGTGCCTTCTTCGTTTGATTTTTCGAGATTTTCTACATGAAGGATCTGGTCGCCGGCTTCGCGCTCTTGCTTAAAGATGATGGCTGGGTATTTGCGGGTTGATGCGGGGATATCGTCTACGGCCAGTTTATCTAATAGTTTTTTACGGGAGGTTGCCTGGCTTGATTTGGAGGCGTTGGCGGAGAAGCGGGCGATAAATTCCTGCAGTTCGGCGCGTTTGTCTTCGTTCTTTTTGTTGGCATCGGCGCGTTGTTTCAACTTTAGTTGGCTCATTTCGTACCAGAAGGTGTAGTTGCCGCTGTAGATGGATATTTTACCAAAGTCGATATCGCAGATGCTGGTGCAAACGGCATCGAGGAAGTGCCTGTCGTGGCTGATAACGATCACGGTGTTTTGAAAGTCGGCCAGGAAGTCTTCGAGCCAGCTGATGGTTTCGGCATCGAGGTCGTTGGTGGGCTCGTCCATTAATAATATATCCGGATTGCCGAAAAGGGCTTGTGCCAATAGCACGCGTACTTTTTCTTTACCGGTAAGGTCTTTCATTAAGCGGTTGTGGAAGGTTTCGCCAATGCCTAAGCTGCCCAGTAGCTGAGCGGCATCGCTTTCGGCGTTCCAGCCGTTCATTTCGCCAAATTCGGCTTCGAGCTCGGATGCTTTGATACCGTCTTCTTCGCTAAAATCGGGCTTGGCGTATATGAGTTCTTTTTCTTTGATGATGGCGTGGAGTTTTTTGTTGCCCATGATCACAGCGTCCATTACATTGTATTCATCAAAGGCAAAGTGGTTCTGGCTTAGCACGCTCATGCGTTGTCCTTTTGGTATATCGATGGTGCCTTTGTTGGCTTCTATTTCTCCTGAAAGGATTTTCATGAAGGTAGATTTGCCTGCTCCGTTGGCGCCTATAATGCCGTAGCAGTTGCCGGGCGTGAATTTTAGGTTTACTTCATCAAATAATACGCGTTTGCCGTATTGCAGGGTTACATTGCTTACTGTGATCTTTTTTTTACTTGTTGAATTATTGATCTTTTGATTTAAAGAATTACAGAGGGCTGCAATTCTTTTTGTCTTAAAATCAAGGCTTAATTTAAGGGCGCAAAGGTAGTGCTTTTTCAGTTGTTGGCTTGTATATTTATTAAATCTGATGTTGGACTGAGAGCTTTTAGTTTAGTGTGACTTTACGACCTCATCCCAAGCCCTTTTGATGCTGCTGTAAAGTTGTTTTTTATTTGTAGCATCGAATGCTGCGCATTTCCTGCGAGGAGAAGGGAGTGTGTATGGGGTGTTATTTTTTGTAATTGTTTTTTCTTTTTTTAGTCTGTTCAAAAAACTGCTTTTAGGATTTTAACACAAATGCAGGTGCAGCTCAATAGCTAAATTATACAACTCAAATACTAAAAGATACACTTCATACATCGGTTTTTTTGGGTGGTTTTCTTGTGTTAGTTTTAACGGAATTGGAGGCTTTTTTCGGGTTGATTTCAAGGGGAGAAACGCAACTAGAAAGTAAATGGTTTACCAAATTAAAAACAATAAAAAACGATGAAAAAAATTTCTATGATTAAAAAACAACTTCTTTCACTTTTAAGATTAAGATAATACGTAAAAAATAAAAAGCGGAGTTTTTCAACTCCGCTTTTTTTATGTGATCGCTTAAGGAATAAGGCTACTTAAAAAGAACTTTTTTGGTTTCTTCTAAAATATCAAATGCTTCTTCTTTATTAACGCCTTCGGCATAGATACGCAAAACAGGCTCGGTGCCGCTTGCACGTAACATCATCCAATGGTTATCGTCGAAAAAGAATTTATAGCCGTCAAGGTCTTCTACGCGCGCTACTTTATATTTTCCGAATTCTTTATAAACATTGTTCTCGCAATTTTTAATGATCTGTTGTTTCAAGCTTTCTTCAATATGCATATCGTTACGCTCAAACCAAAACTCTCCTGTTATATCGTACACTTCTTTTATAAGCTCGTTCAGTGTTTTTTTGGTTTTGGCCATAAACTCCCAGATTACAAGCCCCATCCAGATGCCATCGCGCTCGGGGATATGGCCTTTTATGGCAATACCGCCACTTTCTTCACCGCCTACCAAAACATCTTCGGTAACCATGATACCGCAAATATATTTAAAGCCAATTTTTACGATATCTAAAGGAAGATTGTAGTGCGCACATATATTTTTAATTTTCACCGTAGTGCTGAACGCAGTACATACTTTGCCTTTCTGGCCTTTATATTTTGCCATGTAGTGTATCAGCAATAGTATAATGTGGTGAGAGTCTACAAAGTTTCCTTTGCCATCGTATAAGCCAATACGGTCGGCATCTCCATCGGTACACAAGCCGCAGTCAATATCACCGCGTGATTTGATCAGGTTAGAAAATTCTAACAGGTTTTTGTGTATAGGCTCTGGCGCCTGTCCGTGAAAGCCTGGATTATCATCGTTGTGAAGGTGCACAATTTCAGGAAATAAGCGCATCATCACACGTTTGCCGGCACCGTACATGCTATCATAGGCAAAGCGGATACCGCTGTTTTTGATAGCGGCCAAATCAAAGCTTTTTTCAACTTGCTGAATGTAAAGGTCTTCTAAGTTTTTGTATTCAAGCAGGCCTTTTGCTTCAGCATCTTTCAGGGATATTTTATCCAAGTCGGTTTTGCTTTTTTCAGGAATGATATCTTCCACTTCCTGTACTTTATCGGGGGTTAGTGGTCCGCCATAATTGGCTTTCAACTTATACCCGTTATAAGAAGGAGGGTTGTGACTGGCAGTAATAATAACGCCCAAATCGGCTTTATACGTAACGGTTCCCAAAGAAACCATGGGAGTTGAAACATAATCTTTAGCCAAATACACTTTAACGTTGTTGGCTATAAATACCTTGGTTACGGTATCTGCAAAAAGCTCGCCTGCAAAGCGGCAATCGTGCCCCACCACTACGCTCGGATTTTTAAAATTTTTATTTAACCAGGCCGCTGTGCCTTCTGTAACGCGGGCAACGTTTTCTACGGTAAAGTCTTTTGCAATAATAGCGCGCCATCCGTCGGTGCCAAATTTTATTTTGTTCATTTTACTCTGTTTTTAATTATTGTATCACCGTTCACCAAAGGCCCGGTGCTCCTAATTTCATGTTTTTAAAAAAGGAAACAAATATACAATCTATAACGTAATATTTAATCTTATTAAAACAAGCCATAAAAAATACTAAATTTGTAGGTTTTACGTTAGGTTGGTTTGTCAACAGTGTATGTCTATTAAAAAAGCCCACATATTAATTTTATTTGCATTATTTTTTATTTTGCTGTTTACGGCGTGTACGCAGTATAAAAATAAGTTCATTAACCGCGAGTATCATAATATGACACTGCGCTATAATGTGTATTTTTATGCAAGAGAAAGCTTAAAAGAGGGCATACAGGTGCTGGAAGAAGGCTATAAGGATGATTATACTGAATTGCTGCCTGTATTTAAATACGGAGATGCGCAAACCAGCAAAACTATTTTTCCGCAAATGGACAGGGCCATTAAAAAAGCCAGCGAGGGGATACAGCGTCACGCCATAAAGGATAAGAAGAGTAAAATGGAAATTCCCAATACCGGGCGCTGGGTGGATGACTGCTGGAACACCATTGGAAAAGCTCATTTTTATAAGCGCGAGTTCTTTACGGCTATCGAGTCTTTTGAATATGTATCTTCTGCCTATAAAAGCAAGCAAAAAGACGAGGCCCGCCTGTGGCTGATGAAAACTTATAATGAGCTGAACGCGTTAAGTGAATCTGACCATTATGCATCGTTAATCAAGAACGACCGGAAATTTCCGGATGAATTTAAAGGCCATTTTCATGCTTTATATGCCGAGTTTTATATTAAACAGGGCAATGGGCTTTACAATGAAGCCATTGTTCAACTGAATGAGGCTATCAAAAAAACCAAGAACAAAAACTACAGAGCGCGTTATCATTTTATCTTGGGCCAGCTTTATGAGGAGAAAAATAAGCCTGAACAGGCTTTGTTTAATTACAAACTGGTAGTGAGGCTGCACCCTACTTCTTACGACCTTAGTTTTTATGCAAGAGTTAAACAGGCGCTTATGCATAAAGACCCTGAAAGCATTGAGCGTGCAAAAGACGAACTTTTAAAAATGACCAAGGATTTTAAAAACAATGATCTTTTGGATGTGATTTATTTTACGCTTGGGCAGATTGATGAAAATCAAAATAAAATTGATGACGCCTTTGATTATTACACTTTATCGGTAAAAAACAGCATCAGCAATCCGAAGCAGAAGGCGAAATCTTATTTAAAAATGGCCGACATCAGTTTTGAAAGAGAAAACTATGTGCCATCATCACATTATTATGATAGTACGCTTGCTTTGGTAAAAGAAGATTTTAAAGGCTATGCTGATATTAAAAATAAAAAAACAAGCCTGGATACTTTGGTAAAGAATATAAACACCATCAAAGGCCAGGATAGTTTGCAGCGTATTGCCGCCATGGATACGGTTACCCGAACTAAATTTATCAGGAAAATGATAGATGCCCTTATTGAGCATGAACAGGATTCGATAGAAAAGAAACAAGCCGCGCTAACAGCAGGCGGGGGCACACCACTTAGCCCAAACGGCGCCTTTACGCCGCAGGCAACACAAACAGGTAATGGCCCGGCACAATGGTATTTTTATAATCCGGCACTGAAAGTTCAAGGATTAGGTGATTTTATCAAGAAATGGGGAAGCAACCGCAAGAATGAAGATAACTGGCGGCGAAGCAACAAAACCTCTTTCTCTTTTGATGATGGAGCTACTGCTGATGGCACCAAAAAGGACTCTACCAAAGGGAAAGATACGGTTGTGCTTAAATCAAAAGATAAGCACCAAGTAGAATACTACCTTAAAAATCTGCCGTTAACACAGGCAGACAGAGATTCATCGAATAAAAAAATATTGGACGCTTATTATGGTTTAGGAGGGGTGTACAAAGAATTACTTAACAACCCTAAAAAATCGGCACACGCATTTGAGCGTATGAACGAGCGCTTTCCGGGAAGTAAGTACGAGGCTCCGGCTTATTACCAGTTATACAGGATCTATGTGCAATTAAAAAATGACCCCAAAGCAGCGGAGGCAAAAAACTTTTTAATGACGCATTATCCGAAAAGCGATTACGCAAAAATTATTAACGACCCCGATTTTGCTAAATCTGTAAATGCGCAGCAAAGCGAAGTGGAAGCAGAATACACCATTGATTACAATGCTTATGTAGCAAAAAATTATACGGATGCTTATGCAGGAGCAAGCAATGCTCTTATTAAGTTTGGTAATGGCCCGTTGTCGCCTAAATTTGCTTACCTGAAAGCCCTTTCTTCGGGGTATTTGTGGGGCATCGATTCGCTTGAAAAAAACATGGCTGCCGTGGTGATTAAATACCCTAAATCGGGCAGCATTATGGATATGGCTAAAGCCACTTTAGAGGTTATAAAAAAGCAAAGACAAAGCTTTGTGCCGATTGATACCATGTCTGCCAAAGACCTTCCTAACACTACGTTTAAGGTTGACGATAAGATTGCGCATTATTTTATAATCGTATTAAATAATACAACAAATATCGAGGCCTTAAAAAATAAATTATCTGACTTTAATAAAGAATTCTTTAGCAGTAATAATTATGAGATTGTGTCTATTCCCAAAAATGATAAAACCATGATCACAATTCGTACGTTCAAAAACAAGGACGATGTGATGGGCTATTATAATTTTATACAAACCAAGCCGGATGTTTTTGCTTCCCAGGACAAAAAAAATTACTACCTCATTGCGATAACTACAGATAATGTAGGCGCGTTGCTTAAGACCGGAAATTTTGACGAATACAAGTCATTCTTTGATGCCAAATATTTAGGCTTAAAACAATAATGAGCGCTGTTCAAAAAATATACGAAAGCATAGGCGCTGAATTTTTGCTTCCTGCCGATGAAATAGTCAAAAAACTCAAAGACGTTAAAGCTTTTATTTTCGACTGGGACGGCGTTTTTAATAAGGGCGAAAAACTAGGCAGCGGCTCCAGCTCTTTTACCGAGGTAGATTCTATGGGAACCAACATGCTTCGGTTTTCTTACTACCTGCAAAACAAACAAACTCCGCTAACCGCTGTTATTTCAGGCGAAAGAAATGAATCGGCTTTTTATTTTGCCGAACGCGAACATTTTAACAGCTCGTATTTTAAAGTGCTTCATAAAAAAATTGCCATCGATCATTTTTGCAAAAAGCATGATTTAAAGCCTCATCAAATTTGTTATTTTTTTGATGATGTATTAGACCTCGATGTGGCACGCGAAGCGGGCTTACGCATTTTAGTGAACAGGAAAGCCTCTGTTTTATTTACCCATTACATCAAAAAAAACGGGTTAGCTGATTACATTACGGCCAATGAATCGGGTAATTTTGCAGTTAGAGAAGCCTGCGAAATGCTGATGGGCATATCCGGTACATTTGACGAAGCTCTTAGCCGTAGAACAGACTATGACGCTGTTTATCAGCAATATATAGAAAAAAGAAACCTACCCGCTACCGCGTTTTTTACCCTGAAAAACGGAGAAATAATTAACGCAGATAATAAAATTTGAATTAAAAAGTAGCGTACCTTTGCAAAAAGAAAAATCATGTATCCAGAACCATTAGTAAAACCAATGAAAGAAGAGCTAACCCAGGTTGGCTTTGAAGAATGTTTAACAGCCGATGCGGTTGATAAGACTTTAGGCAAGCAAGGCACGGTGTTAATGGTAGTAAATTCGGTTTGCGGTTGCGCTGCAGGTGCTTGTCGCCCGGGTGTAAAAGCCAGTTTACAAAACGATAAAAAACCATCTACGCTAAGCACTGTTTTTGCAGGCTTTGATGTAGACGCAGTTGCTGCAGCACGTAAGCATTTTGCGCCTTATCCACCATCATCTCCGGCTATTGCGCTTTTTAAAGACGGACAATTAGTTCATTTTATAGAAAGACATAATATTGAAGGACATTCGGCAAATGCTATTTCTGAGCATTTAAAAGCGGTGTACGACGAATTTTGTTAGCCTGATTAAACCATTAAAAAAAGCCGTAATTAGTACTAATTACGGCTTTTTTGTTTTTGTATTAGTTAGCTAATTTTTCACAGTGAGAACCATTTTTCAATAACATCAGCCAAGCGATTGCTGTAACCACCTTCATTATCATACCAGCCAATAATTTTTACCATGTTGCCTACAACAGCAGTAAATTCAGCATCCAAGATACAGGAGTGCGGGTTGCCCACAATATCGCTTGATACAATAGGATCTTCGGTATATTCTAAAATGCCTTTCAATTCCTCCTGTGCGGCGCGTTTAAATTCTTCGTTGATTTCTTTAGGCTCTGCATGGCGTTCTAAAATGCAGGTAATATCGGTTAAAGATCCGTCAGGCACAGGAACACGAATTCCGCAGCCACCCACTTTACCTTCTAATTCAGGGAAAATCTTAGTAGTTGCTTTTGCTGCACCTGTTGATGTTGGCACGATGTTTAATGCAGCTGCACGCCCACGACGAAGGTCTTTATGCGGTGCATCATGCAAGCGCTGGTCGCCCGTGTAAGCATGCACGGTAGAGATATATACATCTTCAATGCCCCATTTTAAAAGCACTTTTATCATTGGCGCAGCACAGTTTGTAGTACATGATGCATTTGATATAACAACATCATCTTTGCTAAGAACGCTGTCGTTTACGCCCATTACAATGGTTTTAATATCGTTATCTTTTGGAGGTGCTGACAATAATACTTTTTTAGCACCCGCATCCAGGTGTTTTTGTGCAGATGCTTTGTCCAAAAAGAAACCTGTGCTTTCAAGCACTACATCTATATCCAGTTCTTTCCATGGAAGCTTTGCAGGATCTGCATTTGCAGTAATTAAAATTCGTTGACTATTGATGATCAGGTATTCTCCTTCAATAGAAATAAACCCGTCGAATTTACCGTGTACCGAATCATATTTCAATAAATGAGCAAGTGTTTTGCTATCCGTTAAATCGTTGATAGCTACAATTTGTATGTTGGGGCGGTTGATGGCCTCCCGTAAAAAAACTCTGCCTATTCTGCCAAAGCCGTTAATGGCTACTCTTACTTTTTTCATAGTATTAATTTATAGCACAAAGGTACTAAATAAGCAGGTTGACTTGGCACTAATTCTTGTTAAGCTGTAGTATACGCAACATTAAATTTGTTTCAACAAAAAACAAACATATAGCTAAAAGTACCTATGAAATGATGAACTTTGCACAATTTAATTTTTAGCCAGTATGCAACTTAAATATCAAAACAAAGCCAAAGCCATTTTACTGTTAGAAGACGGAAAATACTTTGAAGGAAAAGCCGCGGGTGCCATTGGAACTACTACAGGCGAAATTTGTTTTAATACGGGCATGACAGGCTACCAGGAGATTTTTACTGACCCATCTTATTACGGACAAATAATTGTGATGAACAACACACATATTGGCAATTATGGTGTGAATGATATTGATATAGAAAGCGATAGTATAAAAATTTCGGGGATGATCTGTAAGAAATTCAATACTGGCTTTTCACGTCCGGCTGCGCAAAAATCATTACAGGATTATTTTACAGAAGCAGGCATTGTAAGCATCAGCGACGTGGATACGCGCGCTATTGTGCGCTATATACGTGATAAAGGCGCGATGAATTGCATTATCTCTTCTTCCATTTATGATATTGACGAATTAAAAAAGATGCTTACCAAAGTGCCCAGCATGGCTGGTTTGGAATTGTCTTCTAAAGTAAGCACGCAAAAATCGTATGAAGTTTCTCATGCCGATGCAAGCAAACGCGTGGCGCTGGTAGATTTTGGCGTAAAGAAAAATATTATCCGTAACCTGGTTGACCGCGGTTGCCATGTAAAAGTTTTCCCCATGAAAACAAGCTTACAAGAAATGCTTGATTTTAAACCGGATGGCTTTATGCTGAGCAATGGCCCGGGCGACCCTTCGGTGATGACGGATGAAACAAATTTAGTTAAACAAATTGTAGACACTAAAATACCTTTGTTTGGTATTTGCTTAGGACATCAGTTATTGGCGCAATCACAAGGCATTTCTACCTATAAAATGCACAGCGGACACAGAGGGATCAATCATCCGGTAAAGAATTTAATTACCGGTAAAAGCGAGATCACTTCCCAAAACCATGGCTTTAGTGTGAAAGCTGAAGATATTGCTAACAATAAAGAAATTGAAATTACGCACGTTAACCTAAACGATAATACCATTGAAGGAATCCGTTTAAAGAATAAAGCTGCGTTTTCTGTACAATACCACCCGGAAGCAGGCCCAGGGCCACATGACAGTCATTATTTATTTAATGACTTTATGAAGAGCATGAATTAATTTTAAGAGCATTTTCGGCAAGAATAACAAAGAATTTTAGTTTTAATAAATAGCATTTTAGTTCAAATTTTACCTAATTAAACCTAAATGTCACTTATGTTTCCTTATTGTAATTCTTAATCATTACACAGCAGCATGTCAAAGAGTTTACCTAAAAAATCAATGAAGTTTTCATGATTTTCAGGTATTGATGTATAATTTGCATCATCATTAGGATTCACTCGATATTATGTTTTCAGGTTCATGGCACTTTTATAATTATAATAGAAGGCGCAATTTTTATTTATAGATTTTAAGATTATTTAACGTATTTTCGGTTAAAATTATAACCCACACTCTATGAAACAAAAAAAGCTATTTTTTAATGAACTGCTGCGCCGCTACAATAAGTACCGCAACCGTTTTGCGAGGTTATCGCAAACAGGTAAAAATATTAACAGGCAACATTTGCTTGAAAAGAGAATTGCTGCCATGTATGAAAAACTACAAAGCCTGCAAAAATTTATTAAGCTAAGAACGGCCGTTGCTGCAACGGCTTTAACCTTGTTTGCATTTCAGCCCGAAGCTAAAGCGCAGGGAGTTAATTTTGGCTCTGCACAAACAAACCCTTTTGGATTGGCAAATAGTTTTAATAATTCATCATCATCGTTTGCCGATTTAGATGGGGATGGTGATATGGATATGATATCTGGTGAATACCAAGGTTATAGTACCGCGGCAAATTTTCATTATTATCAAAATACAGGTTCAGTTTCAGCTCCGGCTTTTGCTGCCGATGCTGTAAACACATTTGGCCTTGCCGGACTTAATACAGGTTATTACAACATGACAAGGCCTGTGTTTGTTGATTTGGATCATGACGGAGATTTTGATATCGTATCGGGAAACACAGATGGTAATTTTTATTATTTTGAGAATACGGGTACAAGCACAGCACCTGCTTTTGCAGCCGTACAAACTAATCCCTTTTCATTAATTGGTTTTGGTGCAAGTTATTCCTATTCCACACCTGCTTTTGTAGATATGGACGGCGATGGAGACTTTGATATGGTAAGCGGAAATAATAGTGATGATAATTTTTATTATTTTAAAAATACAGGCACTGCATCTGCACCCGTATTTGCAGCAGCTATAGTTAATCCTTTTTCTTTAACATCAAATAATGACAATTTACCTGACCCTACATTTGTTGATTTTGATCATGATGGAGACCAGGATATGATGAGCGGAGAGGGTAGCGGAGATTTTTTATATTATAAAAATATAGGCACAAGTTTATTGCCGGTATTTGCTACACCTCAGTATAATCCATTTAATTTAAGCAGGTTTAATTATAATTCAGCTCCGGCTTTGTTAGATCTGGATAATGATGGTTATTTAGATTTAATGGCCGGAACCAACAACGGTTACTTCGGCTTTTTTAGAGGTAGTTGTGGTAATCCGGTGATTACCATTAGCGGTGTAAATAGTATTTGTTTAGGCAGTTCTGTTACATTAACAGCTAATAGCGATGCAAATAATTATATATGGAGTAGTAATGCAGGTAGCGTCACCACAAATAGTATTAGTGTTACGCCAACTGTTGCTACTAAATATTATGTAACAAGTGTAGGCAGTGGAACCTGTACAACAAAAGATAGTGTAACAGTAACCATAGTACATGATAACCCGCTTATTAATACAACTTCAGGAGCGTGTACAGACACGGCTTCTGTTGATGATTTTTTAAATAAAGGATTGGTCGCTTATTATCCGTTTAACGGTAATGCCAATGATCTTTCGGGCAACGGGCATAACGCTACTACGGTGGGTGTTACACTTGCAACAGATCGTTTTGGCAGAGCTAACCGGTCGTATAATTTTAATGGAACAAGTACATATGTACAATGTCCGCCTTCTACCTATTTTAATGGAGATTTTACCATATCTGGTTGGGTAAATGTTAGCTCACTTGGATCCTGGGCTCGTTTAATTGATTTTGGAAACGGCCCGGCTTCTGACAATATTTTAGTCGCCCTTAGTGTTGGAAATGACAATCGTATAGGTACTTCCAATTATGTTGGAGGATCTGGCGACGACGCGGAATCTCAACAGGTTATAGATTTTAACAAATGGGTACAGGTTTTAGTTACGCTAAAAGGTAATACACGTATTGTTTATTATAATGGCGTAGCAATAGATTCAATAACAACATCTCAGGTACCTGCTAACTTAATACGTAACAATTGCTATATTGGTTTAAGTAACTGGAATGATGGCGGCGTATTTGGTTCTTTAGATGATATACGTATTTACAATCGTGCTTTAGATAGCGCAGAAGTTTCTCATTTATACAACTACGAAGCTATAGGAGAATCTCAAACGCATTACAGCTGGTCTAACGGATCTACTCAGCCAAGTATTGTGGTTAGTCCAACAGTGGCCACTACTTATACAGTAACTGAAACCCGTGATGGTGTTAGCTGTAGTTTTACAGCTACAACTACACTTACACCAACTTCGTTTGTAGCGCCTGTGGTAATAGCACATGCAACAGCAACTAATCTTTGTGTGGGAGGTTCTACTACGTTAACAGGAAGTGGTGCAACTACTTATACTTGGAGTAACGGTGTAACTGATGGAGTAGCTTTAATGCCTACTACAACAATACAATACACAGTTACCGGTACAGATGGAAATGGTTGTATCGATAACGATACAATTACCGTAGATGTTAATCCGTTACCAAGTGTAGTAGCAAATGCTACCTCAAACATGGTGTGTTTAGGTAACTCAACAACCCTAAGCGGAAGCGGTGCAACTACTTACACCTGGACGAATGGTGTAACAGATGGAGTAGCCTTTACACCTACAACAACAGTACAATACACTGTTACAGGTACAGATGCAAACGGTTGTGTAAATACAGATGCTATCACAGTAAGTGTTAACAATAATCCACTACCAACTGTAACGGCTATGGCAACAGCAACAACTGTTTGTGCAGGAGATCCAACTACTTTAACAGGAGGTGGTGCGTCGACCTATGTATGGAGTAATGGTGTTACAGACGGAGTTGCTACAACGCCAACAGCCACTACCCATTATACTGTAACAGGTACTGATGGAAATGGTTGTATGAATGATGCTGTAATTACAGTTACTGTAAATCCTTTACCGAGTTTAGTGGTAAGTAACACAAGTATCTGTACAGGCACTACTTTTACATTAACTGCAAGCGGTGCGTTAACCTATACATTTAGCGGTGGCCAGGTAGTAACACCAACTACAACTACAAGCTATACCATTTCAGGCACTGATGTTAACAACTGCTCTAATACTGCGGTAGCAACTCTAAGTGTTAACCCGTTACCAACAGTTGTATTTAATGTTAGTCCTTCAACTTTTTGTTCTACCGGAAGTATTGTTACATTAAGTGCTTCTCCTGCAGGTGGAACTTTTTCAGGTACAGGTGTAGGTGCCGGTGCATTTAACCCAGCTTCGGTATCGGTTGGTGCGCATACATTATCCTATAATTATACAGATGCTAACGGTTGTACAAATATGGATACTGCGAATGTAGTTGTTCAAATATGTACAGGTATAAATAATTATGCAACTAATCACGCAATAAGTGTTTATCCAAACCCAAGTAATGGCGCGTTTACAATTTCTACTTCTAATTTAGCAGCTAATACTACACTTGTAATTTACAACGGTATTGGTCAGGTTGTATACACACAACAATTAAGTAAAGAAGTTGAAACCTTAAACACAAATCTTTCTGCAGGGTTTTATACTTTAAAACTACAAAGCGCTGAAGGTATTAGTGCACAACGTATTATTATCGGACAATAATTTATTGACTAATAAACTATAAAGAAAACGTCTCTCTTACCGGGAGGCGTTTTTCATTTAAGAAAGAAGAACCTACTTATAATTTTGACCCAATATAAGCATGGTTCAAAATGTAAGTAACTGTTATACTTTTGAATGATTAGAAATACTTAGTTTAATTCCCCAACAATCTAAAATTCTTCAAAATAATTTTCAGATCATTTTCGGTTTTATAATCTTTAGCATAGGCTAAATTTAATTTATTAGAATATTCTTTATCATTTATTTTTATATGCTGGTGCGAGCATAGCACCGATTTTTTGATGCTCGGCAAACGCTTGTCGGCATTGGCTTCATACCCGACCCAGGTTTTTATTCCAACTAAAACCAAAAACAAATTTGCAATAAACCTTAAAGGTCTTTTCTGAACCAAAGCAACAAAAGGCAACAGCGCTAAAAATAAAATAGAAGCAGCCATATCCAGTATTCTTTTTTTACGCTTGTTATGTGGCTTGGAAACCGAATTAAAATCAATCACGTATAAATCATCACCAGCAGTATCAATGCTGTTGCTGCCAATAATAGAGATACTTTCCGGTGGTGCAATTTTAAAATCAACATCAACGCTTACCAGTTGCAGCATGTAATTTATTATTTGCTGCGAGGAAATATTTTTAGAGCAGAAAATAATTTCCTGTATCTGGTGCACTTCTATGATTTCATTCAACTGACTGATGTTTCCCAACTGATCTTCTGTTTGCTCATCAATGCCTACAAAACCTATAAATGCAGGCTTTACAGAGGTTTCTTTCAATACACTTACCACACGCTCATACTCATCTTTGTTGGCAACAATGGCAATACGTTTGCGCAGGTCTTCGTTTAAAATAAAACCTTTTATTTTCAGGAGGTGAAAAAGCACTCTTACCAAAAGCAAGCTTATCAACGTAGAGGCAGAGCCCAGTAAAATAATGGCCCGGGAAAAACGATACGCTTCCGGTAATAGGGAATACCCGATTAAAATAACAGCCATCCCCGTTACAACTCCTTGTACAATTTTTCTGAGCTTAACAGGTTTATCGTAACCTCCGTTTAAAAATACATTCAACACCCAAATGATAGAATACGCTAAAAACGCCCATTTTACAAGGTGTTCAATATAGGTTCCTTCTCCGCCGGCAAACTTTATGTGCTTTTCGTAAAATTCTTTAACGGCAAAGAGCCCGCCAAAGATCAATCCAAAATCTAATGCAGGCATAGCTATTTGTTTCAGCATTCGCCAGCCTATAGATGCAGCAGCCCGTAAATAAATAGCAAAGTGTATTAAGAAAGAAAAAAGCTTAGCCCTATTTTGCGAAAAATGTTTGCGTGCAAAAATGGCCATGGCTTTGTAAAAAACAAGCACATAATTAACGCTGCTTTTTTTGGTGCTTTCTCCTTTATAATGAATGATGGTAGTTTCAGCGAAATAATAATTTTTATACCCGCTTAAAATAATGCGATAGGAAAGGTCTATATCCTCGCCATACATAAAATACTCTTCGTCCAAAAGGCCGCATTTAGTAAGTGTTTCAGCTCTTAGCAACATAAATGCACCACTAAGCACATCAATACTATGATTTTTGTTTTTATCCAGGTACGTTAAATGGTAGCGTCCAAAGCGCTTTGATTTCGGAAAGAATTTAGACAAACCAAATATTTTATAAAAAGCTACTTCGGGTGTTGGTAAGCCACGCTTAGATTCAGGTAAAAAATTTCCTTTGCCATCAACCATTTTAACGCCCAATCCGCCGGCATCAGGATGCGCATCCATAAAGGAAATGGTTTTGGCAAATGTGTCTTCCTGCACAACCGTATCGGGATTAAGTAACAACACATACTGTCCTTTGCTTACACGTATGGCCTGGTTATTGGCTTTTGAGAAACCTGTGTTTACCTTATTTTCGATAAGAATTACCTGTGGAAATTTTTCTTTTATCAGTGCAACCGAGCCGTCTACCGAATTATTATCAACAACAAACACCTCAGCATCAACGCCTTTCAGGGCACTATATACCGAGTGCAGGCATTGTTCTATAAAATGCTTAACATTATAATTTACTATAACAATGGATAGTTTCACAATTGTGCCTAAATTTACAAGTATTATTTAACGTATGAGCGCAAAAAAGATTGCTGGTATAAAAGATGTTTTTTTCGACTTAGACCATACTTTGTGGGATTTTGAAAAAAATTCGGAATCTGTTATAGAATCGCTTTTGGTAACATACGATGTAGAACGCTTATACAATATTACTGCCGAGCAATTCATTAAAAAGTATAAGAAAATAAACAAGAAACTCTGGCATTTATACAGCCACAAAAAAATAACCAAAGAAGAGCTAAGAAACAGTCGTTTTACCAAAACACTTGAAAAACTGGGTGCTAAAAACAAAGAACTTGGTTTATTATTGGAAAAAGAATATATAGCTAAAAGCCCTTATCAGACAGCTCTTTTGGAAGGAACGAATGAAATTTTGGATTATTTGAAGCCCAAGTACAGACTGCATATTTTAACCAACGGCTTTAAAGAAGTTCAACATATTAAGCTGCATGAAAGCGGCATAAAAAAACATTTCAATAATATCTTTATTTCGGAAGAAATGGGTTTTCAAAAACCTGATAAAGAAATTTTTGAAGCAGCAAGAAAAACTGCAAAAGTGGATACAGATGCCTGTATCATGATTGGCGACAGCTTTGAAAATGATATAGCCGGCGCACTGAATGCAGGATGGAAAGCTATTTATTTTTCTTCCAGAAAAAAAAGAATGAAGAACCCAAACCTATTTCAGATAAGGAATTTACTCGAATTAAAAGATCTGCTTTAGAAAAACCTATTGTATATTAAGTTTGCCTGCCTTTAAAGCTTTGATGAATTGAGCCCAGGCCAAAGGATTCAGTAAATTGTTTGGAGGATACTGCCCTATATAATACATCTTATTATACTGCTGCTGCATGGCATAGCGGTAATTTCCGTAGGCGTCCATGCTCACGCCTCTTACTAATTCGCGCATTTGCTCGGCAGCTAAATTTTGCCTTGCCCTGTCAAGGTCTGTATTAGCCACATTCCTTTTTAAGAAAGCAGCTTTAAAATCTTCTTTGCTGGGCCATGGATAAATATTCACCTCTTTCAATGTGAATGTATCACGGCGTATGATCTGTACAATAGAAAAATGTGTTGCTGTAAGCGTATCAGGCACTACATACTTAGCATCCTTAAATCCAAGATTTACAAATTCGATAACATCGCCCGGCTTAGCGATCAACGTAAAAAAACCGTCAAAATCGGTTACAGCACCGTGGTTTGTATTGCCTACTACAATAGAAGTAAACGGTACTCCTTTCAGGCTGTCTCCTTCAACCACCACACCCGATAACTGTATTAGCCTTTCAGCGGGTTTTGCCTGGGTTTGCGCATAGGTATTTATGCACAACAATAATATTGTCATTAAAAAAAACGGCACAAACTTAATGCCTGTGCCGTTTTTGATATATCTGTTTTTATTAATCAATTTGTATTTTGGTTTTTGCAACTTCACTTCCCGACTTAACTTCTACCAAATACATTCCTTTTTCCAGTCCTAACGTATTAACGCTTATTTGATTATTAGTATTTCCTTCAGCAGTAACTGTTTTTACTTTTTGGCCTAAGAAATTATAAACGCTTACCTCAACCTGGTTATTTGGCTGGTAATTTTTTAACCAAACGGTAAAGTTACCAACGCTTGGATTAGGAAACACCAATAAAGCAGGAGGGTTTAATGCATTGTATTCAATTCCTGTAATATTATCGCCAACAATAATATTGTCAATATCTAAGAACCAATCTCCGCTGGCACGAGAAACATCTAATCTCAACTGGATGTTTTGTCCTGCAATTGCAGAAAAAAGGCTATTCGTATAAGTATAGGTAGTCCATGTGGTTAATGGAGCCGGATTTGTTGTATTATCTATTGTTGCAAGGCCATTTTGCCATGAACCAAATACATTAGCATCGATGCTGACTTTATCACCCGTTGCTAAAGTTGTTCCCTGACTTGGGTATAGTGCTGCATTAACAAAACGGTATTGCAAACTAATTTTTGAAGTTGCTGATATAGGCCCGATAGGCGGCGTAATAAGCGTATCATGTATATGCGTAGCGCTCATTTCTGATGAACAGGCATTGGGCACTGAAGAACCGTGATTAGCATAAACTTTAAACCCACTGGTGGTTGACCAACCTGAAGGTAAAGCTCCCGTTGCAGGATTTCCGGATGTAGATACTCCGTCAAAATTTTCACTAAATATCGGCGCCTGCGCGCTTAACAAGCCACTTACAAAAAGTGACGATAAAAATAAAAGTTTTTTCATAATTAATTTTTTGTTGATTAATATGATTGCAATTTACGCATTTTTTGCTTGAAACGTTCTTTTGGTAAAAAATTAACTTCCAGGTCGGCGTTCATAGGCACAGGCGTATCTAAACTACCCTCGCGCATTACAGGCGCATCTAAATATTCAAAGCAGTTTTCAGTAATTAAAGAGGCAATCTCCCCTCCTATTCCACCGGTTAAAGTGTCTTCATGCAGCACAATCACTCTGCCTGTTTTTTTAACCGAAGCATAAATAGTTTCGGTATCCAATGGAGCCAATGTTCTTAAATCAATTAAATCGGCAGAAATATCCGCGTTCTCCGCTAAGGCTTCTAAAGCCCAATGCACACCTAAACCATAGCTTACAATCGTTAAATCTTTTCCTTCTTTTACCAGGCGAGCTTGCCCGAAGGGAATGGTATAATAATCATCCGAAATATCTTCGGTTATGCTGCGGTATAGTCCTTTATGCTCAAAAAACATAACCGGGTTAGGGTCTTCAAAAGCGGTAAGCAACAATCCTTTTGCATCACTAGGAAAGGCTGGATAAACAATTTTTAAGCCAGGGGTTTTAAAGAACCATGCCTCGTTACTTTGACTGTGAAACGGCCCTGCAGCAACACCGGCACCTGTTGGCATACGCACTACCACATCAGCGGCCTGCGACCAACGGTAATGAGATTTTGCCAGGTTGTTTACAATCTGTGTCATACCTTCGCTTACAAAATCGGCAAACTGCATCTCTACCATGGCTTTCATGCCATTGATAGAAAGCCCGAAACCACTACCTAAAATAGCCGATTCGCAAAGTGGTGTATTACGCACACGGTCTTTACCAAATTCTTCTACAAAGCCATCTGTAATTTTAAAAACGCCGCCATATTCGGCAATATCCTGCCCCATTAAAACAAGATTTTTATGTTTGCGCATAGCCAAACGCAAGCCGTCGGAAACAGCATCAATCAATCGTTTTGAAGAAGTATGATTTGACGGTTTAATTTCATTTAATTGAAACGCCGCATATCTTTCACGTAATTCTTTCTCCGTATTTACTTCCGGCATAGATTCTGCAAATGTTTGCTCTAAACCGGTATCGATTTCCTGTTTTATTTCGTTGCGAATTTCTTCGATCAGGTCTTCGGTTAAAACGCCTTCATCCAGTAAAAAACGCTCAAAATTATTAACCGGATCTTTTTTGCCCCACACTTCAAATAATTCTTTCGGAACATATTTGGTTCCTGATGCTTCCTCGTGCCCGCGCATACGGAAGGTGATACACTCTAATAAAACCGGGCGGGGATTCTCCCTGATATCTTCGGCAATTTTCTTTACGGTTTCATATACTTTCAGCACATTGTTGCCGTCTACCTGCACACCTTCTATGCCGTAGCCAATAGCTTTATCTATAAATTGCTTACAACGAAACTGCTCATTGCTTGGGGTAGATAAACCGTAACCGTTATTTTCTACGATAAAGATTACGGGCAAATTCCATACGGCAGCCACGTTAATGCTTTCGTGGAAATCGCCTTCTGATGAACCGCCATCTCCACTGAAAACAGCCACAGCTTTTTTGTCGTTACGTAATTTGTTGGCCAGTGCAATACCATCAGCCACGCCCATTTGCGGCCCAAGATGCGATATCATGCCAACAATTTTATATTCCTGCGTACCAAAGTGAAAGCTCCTATCGCGCCCGCTGGTAAAGCCGCTTAGCTTGCCGGTAAACTGAGAGAACAAACGGTGCAAAGGAATGCCACGCGTGGTAAATACACCCAAATTGCGGTGCATGGGTAAAATGTATTCATCCTGCTCAAAAGCAGTGGCAACCCCAACCGAAATGGCCTCCTGCCCTATGCCGCTAAACCATTTGGCTATGCGCCCCTGGCGAAGCAGGATCAGCATTTTTTCTTCTATTAAGCGGGGCTTTAAAATATTTTTATAAAGGGTAAGCAGGGTTTCGTCTTTGTGCTTTTTACGTTCGTAACGAACAGACATTTCGGCTGTGATCATATCCTAAAATTAGGCTTCAAAGTTAATATTAAATAGGAATTTTTAGAGATAGAAGTGTTTACTTTTGATGCAATAGTAATCACTTACGCATTAAAAGTGTTTACTTTTCTTACCAAAGTAATTACTTTCGCTCTATTAGTGCTTACTCACGGTTTATAAGTGTTTACTTTTCTTCCAATAGTAACTACTTTCGTCATAAAAGTGTTTACTTTCCGTGTGATAGTAATTACTCTCGCTTTGAAAGTCTTTACTGTTGTTGTAGAAGTTTCCGGCCAGCGATAGAAGTTCCATTACTTAAAAGCCAAAAGAATTCATACTTTTGCGTTTTCTGAAAAAATTAACACAATGATAACCATTGAAAAAATAACATTTCCAACTAAAATAAAAGAGTTTATAGATTTCCCCCACGATTTATACAAGGGAGATCCCAATTATGTCCCTGAGTTGTACGTAGCGCAAAGCGATTTGCTAAACCCTAAGAAAAACCCCTTTTTCGAACACTCTAAAATGCAGCTGTTTTTAGCCTATAAAGATGGCAAATTAGTGGGGCGCATTGCGGCTATCAGAAACAACACACATATTGAATTTACCGGCAATAAAGATGGTTTTTTTGGCTTTTTTGAAGCTATCGACGATTATGAAGTAGCTAAAAACCTATTCGACGCCGCTAAAGAATGGATAAAAAAAGAAGGCTTAACGGCTATTATTGGCCCCACAAGCCCTTCAACCAACGAAATTTTTGGCTGGCATTTAGATGCGTTCAACCTTCCGCCTATGATGGCCATGGGCTACAATAAACCCTATTATTCAGGCTTTGCCGATAAATACGGCTTTGCCAAAAAGGTTGATTTTTATGCCTATTATGTAACGTCTGAAGATGTTTCCGAGAAAGCTATCCGGGTTTCGGGCGCTTTTGAAGAGCGCTTAAAAACAAAAGGCATTACCATTCGCACCGTTAACATGAAAAAGTTTACGGAAGAAGCCGAAAAAGCGCATTTTGTATTTAACAATGCCTGGGAAAAGAACCTGGCTTTTGTGCCTATGACTAAAAATGAGTTTATGCACTTATGCAACGATATGAAACAAGTAATGGATCCTAATTTATGCCTGGTTGCCGAGCATGAAGGAAAGATCATCGGCTTCTCATTCTCCTTCCCCGATATAAACCAGGTGCTTAAAGATGTAAAAAGAGGGCGCTTATTGCCTACCGGTATTTTTAAGCTGCTGTTCAATCGTGGTAAGATCAATAAAATGCGCGTAGTGGTTCTGGGCGTAATTGAAGGCTACCGCAAAATGGGCATCGAAGCCTGCTTTTATGCAAAAACCATTACAAACGGAAGAGCCAGGGGCATAAACGCCGCCGAAGCCTCCCTTATTTTAGAAACAAACGAAATGATGAACCAGGCGTTGATTAATATTAATGCCAAGGTTTATAAAACATATCGTTTATACCAACTTACACTGTAATATTGAAAAAAAGACTCGGTTATTTCTCAGCACTCCTTTCCCCGCTTGATATCGGCACTTTATTCTATGTGTTTTTATCGGGGCTGTATATTGCCATAGGCGCGCCTCAGTTAACGGATATCCTGCCGCACATCATCATCCGCTTAGGCGTTATTGCTTTAATATTTGTTTTGATCTTTTTACAGAACAGGTATCCTGTGCCCATTATTCTTTTTCTCCGCAATGTCTACCCCCTCATCTTTCTAAGCTTTTTCTATACCGAAACCAGTTACATGAAGAACATCATCTTCAGCAACGACCTCGATATTTATTTTGCCGCTTTAGAAGGCCGTTTGTTCGGCTGCCAGCCCAGCCTTGTTTTCTCTCAGCTAATGCCCCAACCCTGGTTCAACGAGCTAATGAACATGTTCTATTTTTCATACTACCTCGTTACAGGCGTAGTTTGCATAACACTTTATATGAGCCGCAGGGAGTTTTGTTACAAGCCCATTTTCACCGCTGTTTTTTCTTTTTACCTGTTTTACATACTATACAACATTATACCGGTGCTGGGCCCGCAATACTTCTTCAACACCAGGTTAAATGATGATGCCCCGCCTTACCTGTTTGGTAAAATAATGCACTCCATCCTTTTTAATGTAGAAAAGCCAACCGGTGCATTTCCAAGTTCGCACGTGGGGCTGGCACTTATATTAAGCTACCTGTCATACAAGCACCACAAAGCATTATTCTACATCACGCTTCCGTTTGTAATAGGTATTTGCTTTGCCACCATTTATTTAAAAGAGCATTATGTAATAGATGTGCTGGCCGCTATGCTGGTTGCCCCTGTTTTTATATACATAAGCGGCATTGTGTATAACAGGCTTTTATTGTTAAATACTCCCCAAAAACAAAACAGGTAAAATATTCGCAGAAAAGCATATTTTTGCGGTAAATTTAAAAAATGACACTTAAAGTAATTATGTTTCCCGGGCAAGGCTCTCAGTTTAAAGGCATGGGCGAACAATTATTTAAAGAATTTCCCGAAGTGGTGGCCAAAGCAAACAATGCGCTTGGCTATGATATGGCAGATATTTGCCTAAACAACCCCGACAACAAATTAAATCAAACCAACTATACCCAGCCTGCTCTTTTCCTTATCAACTACCTTACGCACCAAAAGTATCTAAAAGAAAATAAAACCGCTCCCGATTACTACTTAGGCCACAGCTTAGGCGAATTCAACGCGCTGAACGCTGCCGGTGTTTTTGATTTTGAAACCGGCTTAAAGATCGTGCAAAAGCGCGGCGAGCTAATGTTCTCTATCAGCAACACAGGCATGGCAGCCATTGTAGGTGCCGAATACAAAGAAGTAAAAGAGATCTTATTAGCTAACTTTCCTGACATTGATGTAGCCAATGTGAATACCCCGGCACAAATGGTCATCTCCGGCCCATTAGATTCATTAGATAAAGCAGCCGACTTTTTTGAAGAAGAAGGCTTTGTGTATATCCCCTTAAAAGTAAGCGGTGCATTCCACTCGCGCTACATGACCCCCGTAAAAGCACAATTCGAAGCTTTTATTGCCGGCATGAAGCTCAACAAATGCAACGTTCCTGTTATCTCTAATTTTTCTGCTGCGCCTTACCCTGATGATATCCAGGGCATCCTTAAAAATATGGTCAACCAACTGGATAACCGCGTTAAATGGTTACAAGGCATCGAATACGTTTTATACCAGGGCGAGTGCGAATTTGCTGAAATAGGCCCCGGCGAAGTGTTAAGTAATATTCTAAAGAAAATAAAAAACTAATATTGTATCGTGAACTTTGAAGAGAGAGAAGCTTTGATCAACAGCTTAAAAAGAGATGTTATAGAAATGCCCGCACAAGGTACCGTTAAAGTCAACTTTGGCACCGAAGGCATCTATAAGATCATACCCCATCGCCCCCCTTTTGTATTAATTTCTTCCATCACAGCCGTTAACGTAGAAGCCGCTATCATCGAGGTTACCAGTATTGTAGATCCTAACGATCCCGTTTTTGCAGGCCACTTTCCGGGCATGCCGGTTTATCCCGGTGTATTCCAGGTAGAAAGCATGGGGCAGGCAGGCTTATGCCTATCCTACTTCACCAAAAACAACACCACCCAAATTAAAGAAACCAGCGAACCCGTTAAAGGTTTATTTACCCGAGTGCACAACGCAGGCTTTAACAAAGGCGTTAAACCCGGCGATGTATTGACCATTCGTGTAAAATCGATCGAAGACGATGACTTTATGGGTTTAATGAGTGCGCAGGTATTAATAAATAATGAGATATATTCGCACAGTATTTTAGAAGTCTATTATCCATAATCAAATAAATAAAAACAAACGTTTATGTTAAAAAAACGCGTAGTAGTAACAGGAATGTCGATTAATACTCCCATCGGAGATAATCTGGATTCGTTTATAGAGAACCTTTTGGGTGGCAAATCTGCCATCTGTAACTGGACAACCCTTGATTCGAGCAAAATTTACAGCAAAGTAGGTGGCGATTTAGGCAAATATGATATCAATGCAAAGATCGACAGCTACAAAGGCAAAGTGCCTGAAGGTGTTTTTAACCGCTTAAACAAACTGGGCAAAAAATCTCCTTTCTCTATCGCGGTGTCTTTGCAGGTAGCTGTAGAAGCCATGTTAGACTCGGGTTATATCACCGAAATTAAAGACGGCAACAACATTGCAACAGTAGTAGCAGGTCATAACCTGAACCAGAAATATACTTTTGAGAACCACGACGTATTTAACGACGACCCTGATTTTGTTGACGGCCTATTTGCCCTATACGGATTAGATACCCACCACGTTGGTAGCGTAACCGATATTTTACAATTGCACGGCCCTGCTTATACCGTTGGTGCAGCTTGCGCAAGCGGTAACGTAGCCCTTCGTTGCGCAGTTGATGAAATTCAATTGCACGATGTGCCTGTAGCTATGGTAGTAGCTCCTGTGTTGGATTACTCTCCGCTTGACTTACAAGGTATGGCCATCATGGGTGCCATCTCCTACAAATCGTTTATTGATGAGCCGCATAAAGCAAGCCGTCCGTATGATACTAAACGCGAAGGCTTTGTTCCGTCTCACGGCGCAGCATCTTTGGTGTTAGAAGATTACGACCATGCCATTGCCCGCGGAGCAAAAATATATGCAGAGATTTTAGGTGTTGAATCGTCTTCAGATGGTAATCACTTGCCTCAGCCTTCTCAAATAGGACAAGCGCGTTTAATGAAACGCTTATTGAAAAACTGCGAAGTGAAACCCGAAGAAGTTGATTACGTTAGCGCACACGCTACCTCAACTCCCCTTGGCGATCTAACCGAATTACGTTCCATTAAAGATGTATTTGGCGATCATTGCAAAAAATTAAAGATCAACGCACCAAAATCTATGTTAGGGCACACCTGCTGGAGCGCTGCTACCGTTGAAACAGTGGCCGCTATCTTACAGATGAACCGCAACGAACTGCACCCTTCCATCAACATTGATAACTTAGATCCGGAAGTAGATGTAGACGTTTGCAGGAACACACGCACCAAGCACGAGATTAACATTCTTTTAAAGAACTCCTTCGGCTTTGGCGGATTAAATAGCATCAGCTTAATTAAAAAATACAAAGGCAAAGGATCTGTTATTAAATATATCGCTTTTTTTCATCCTAAATTCTTACGAGTCATGCTGAACTCGTTTCAGCATCTCGTGAGATTCCGAAACGGGTTCAGGATGACGTTAAAACATAAAAACACATGAAAATATTTATTACAGGCGCTTCAAGAGGAATAGGTTACAAAACCATGATGATGGCCTTAGAGCGCGGCCACGATGTAGCCTTTACCTATAACAACCCCAACACCGATCTACAAAAAATTTACGACGAAGCTAAGCGCATTGCCCCTAACCAAATGTGCAAAGGCTACCAGCTAAACGTGCGCTACAACAGCGAAGTAGTAAAAGTGGTAGACGATGTATTGTTTGATTTTGATACCATCGACACTGTAATTAATAATGCCGGCATAAACAAGAACAACCTGGCTTTCAGCATGACTGACGACGAGTGGGACGAAGTAATTGGCACCAACCTAAGCGGTACTTTCTATGTAATGCGCGCCTTCTTACCCGAATTTTTATCCAACCGCAAAGGCCGTTTTGTAAACCTTTCTTCCATTGCTAAAGATGGTTTATCCGGCCAGGCAAATTATGCCGCCAGCAAATCCGGCTTAATTGGTTTATCACGCACCATTGCCAAAGAATACGGCTCTAAAGGCATCACCTGCAACGTAATTGCACCGGGCATGTTCGAAACCGATATGGTAAAAGAAAATCTAAGCCCCGCACTTAGAGGCTTTTGGGTGCAGCACTGCCCCGCCAAGCGCTTAGGACTTTTAGAAGAAGTTGCCGAAGTTATCTTATTCATCGGTTCAGATGCCGCCAGCTACGTAAACGGGCAAACCATTGAAGTGAACGGTGGTTTAGACTGGGCAGATTAAACATCCGTCTCAAATTCCTTCTTTTATAAGGAGTTATAAAAATCAAAAGCCGGCCACGAGCCGGTTTTTTTATACACATTTAAGCATTGTATTAAAATAATGTAGAATTTTTAAGTATTAAGGTCACGTAATTCCGGGGCAGGCGTCCACAGGAGCGAGCGTAAAGAAAAAGTCTAGCAGACTTTTTTAGTGAGCAGCTAGCTTGCAGGGTTGGATAAACTGGAGCGGAGATGGCCCGAGCAGGGAAGCCTTGTGCGAGATCGCAGCGAGAGTTGGCGTTCGTGGTGCACTTTCTTTGCTTCGTTTCTTTGGGCAAGCAAAGAAATGAAGGAAGAAGGCTACATATTCTAAAAAACACTCCATACATTTAATTAAAAATTAATATTATTTTATTTTTAGTTTAGTTTTTTATGTTAATTTAGCGATAATTAACAACCCACATCTCGTTAAATGAATCTTACAGCCAACACTCTGCATAGTGTAGCAATCTCTCTGTGCTTAAAGCATATTTAACGGCTTTTGGTTGCTTAATTATGGCCACTTTCTGAATAAAAGTGGCTTTGGTTAATTAAGTTGAACTTTAATCATATAAAGAGCAGAACAGGAGAAAAGGAAATTATGACCAGAGAGCAGATTAACGAACTAAACATGTACGACGCAGTAGAACAACTATTGCATACAAATACCGCCATTTGGAATAACGATCCCGGCATAAGTGCAGCATTGGCAACATTTACAAGCCACATTAACATCATTAATGTACACGACCTTATACAAAAAATCTACAACTACGATAGCACCCTCACTAAAGAAAACGTCATCGCAAAAATGGTAATGGCCGCTATAGCCGTCACCAATTTGGGCAAAACCTATGCGATCGTCACAGGCAACTTTGTTCTTTTCAGCATCATAAACAAGGCAAAAACCCGGATCGCCCGCGCAAATGGCGATGGCATAGATACTATTTGCCAGGATATACACAATAGTTTATCACCCTATATCAATGATACGGCCACCTGTGGCCTCACAGCAAAGTGCCTTGCCAATTTTCAGAATTTAATTAAAGCCTATAGCGCCTATCTTGGCAAAACAATCCTGCAAAAACAGGTTGTTACAGAATCCACCCTCGAACTGGAAAGGCATTTCACCGCTGCCACTAACCTGCTAAGCACCAAGCTCGATACACTGGTGCTACAATATAAAAACAGCCATAGCGCTTTTTACGACCGCTATACCCTTGCCCGCGTGGTAAATAACATCGGGCACAGGCACAGCGTTGTCCTCACCGGCTTCGTATACGATAGCCATAACCATGCCCTGCCCGGTGCGATCGTCAGCCTGGCGCCCATACCCAACCCTGCCCAGGGAACCTGGAACCTATACCATAAAATTACAAATGCCGCTGCCGAGTATAAATTTACCGGCCTGCTGCCCGATACCTTTACCATTACCGTAAATGCAAGCGGTTTTATGCCCCAGGTCAAAAATATCATGGTAAACACACACGGCATTGTAAGCACCGATTTCAAATTGCTGCCTGCCAACAGCACAAGATAGCCATTGGCTCGTGTAACCGGCCTTAATAAATACAAATAATCCGGCACGGCTAATAAACAGAAAAAGCATACATCTTTTCCCCTGCGGCGCAACATCACAACCTTGCGGCGTACAGTCATTTCTCCGCGGCGCATTAACAATTCACTGCGGCTCTTTAACATATCTCTGCGGCGCACAGGTAGTTCTTTGCGGCGCATAAGCATTTCCAGGCGGCGCTTTAACAATTCCCCGCGGCGCACGGTTATTTCCCTGCGGCGCATTAACAGTTCGCTGCGGCGCACAGGTAGTTCTTTGCGGCGCACGGTCAATTTTATGCGGCGCACAGCTTCTGAAATGTACCGTTTAGTTA
>Ga0134128_10000908_pt1 | contig 40209 bp, 39 predicted proteins | sample KB31754_FD_96462 | JGI IMG/M metagenome (GOLD analysis project Ga0134128, IMG submission 96462) | Terrestrial soil microbial communities with excess Nitrogen fertilizer from Kellogg Biological Station, Michigan, USA - KB3-175-4 | ecosystem: Environmental > Terrestrial > Soil > Unclassified ...
AGTGGAACACGCCCGTGCTGCCCGTGAAGTGCACGCCCGCGAGGTCCGGATGCGACAGGACGGCATCCGAGATCATGGGGGCCGAGCCCGTCACCATGTTGATGACGCCCGGGGGCAGGCCGGCCTCGATGAGCAGCTTCATGAGGAAGTGCGCGGTGTACACCGTCGAGCTCGCGGGCTTCCAGACCACGGTGTTGCCCATCAGCGCGGGCGCGGTGGGCAGGTTGCCCGCGATGGCCGTGAAGTTGAACGGCGTGACCGCGAACACGAAGCCCTCGAGCGGGCGGTACTCGAGGCGGTTCCACATCCCGCGCGGGCTGCTCGGCTGCTTCGCGTAGATCTCCTGCGCGTAGTGCGCATTGAAGCGCAGGAAGTCGATGAGCTCGCAGGCCGAGTCGATCTCGGCCTGGTGAACGTTCTTCGACTGGCACAGCATCGTCGCCGCGTTCAGCGTCCAGCGCCAGTCGCCGGCCAGCAGATCTGCGGCCTTGAGGAAGATCGCCGCGCGAGCGGGGAACGGCATGCGCGACCACTCCTTTCGCGCCTTGAGCGCGGCTTTGATGGCCTTCTGGATCTCGGCCGGTCCGCCCTCGTGCTGCTTTCCCAGGACCTGAGCCTGGTCATACGGCGAGCGGATCTCGGTCTTCTTGCCGGTGCGCACTTCCTCGCCGCCGATGTACAGCGGCACGTCCACCTTCTTCGCCTTCATCTCGTTGAGGCGGGCGAAGAGCTTGGCGCGCTCGGGGCTTCCGGGCGCGTAGCCGAGGACGGGCTCGTTGACGGGCGTGGGCACTTCGAAGCGGGCGTTCATGTTTCCGATGATATCACATAGGCCGCGGGCGCGTTGCCTCGTCCGTCCGATGGGTATCTCCCCCCCATCCATACGGCGCGGGGGCCGAAAAAGCTCCCGCTTCGCTCAGATCAAGGCGTCGAGCTTCGCCTTGATCTGGGCCTTGGTCTGGACCCCCACCATCTGGTCGACGAGCTTGCCGCCCTTGAAGAACAAGAGCGTCGGGATCGCGGACACGCGATACGTCGCCATCGTCTCCGAGTTCTCGTCGGTGTTGAGCTTGCCGACGACCGCCTTGCCGGCGTACTCGCCGGCGAGCTCCTCGATGACGGGGCCCAGCATGCGGCACGGGCCGCACCACGGCGCCCACAGGTCGACCAGCACGGGCTTGTCCGACTTGAGCACGTTCTTCTCGAACGTCGCGTCCGACAGGTTCACTTCGCTCATAATGCCTCCTGAAGTTCAGTCCAGCGTCCGCAGCGCCTCGGCCGCGACGCCCTCGAGCTCCGCCTTTCCCGCGCCGGCCTTCGCCAAGGCGCGCAGGCCCAGCACGGCCGCGAACAGGAACCGCGCCGCGCCGCGCGCGTCGTCGGCCTTTCGTCTCACGCTCCCGTCCGTCCGCCCGCGCAGGACCGCGGCCGCGATGCCGCCCTCCATCCTCCGCCGGTTGTCCTCCACGCAGCGCGCGACGCCCGCGTCGTGCGCGGCTCGCTCCGAGGCCGCCCCCGCCATCAGACACCCGCGCGGATCGCGCGCGCATTCCGCGATCACGGCCGCGAAAAGCCGCTCCACGGCGGCGCGGCCCGTGCGCGCCCCGTTCATCGCGGCGAGCAGGCGCAGGGACCGGGTGGCGTCGTAGCGTCTCAGCGCGGCCAGGTACAGCTGGTGCTTGTCGCCGAAAGCCCCGTACAGGCTGGCCCGGACGAGCCCGGTGCCCTTCTCCAAGTCCGCGACGGAGGTCCCCTCGTACCCTTTGGAGCGGAAAGCCTCCACGGCCTTGTCGAGGACCTCATCGCCGTCGAACTCGCGCGGACGAGCCATGACTCTATTATAGACCGATCGTTCTATAATGTCAAGGACGGAAGAGCAAGGCTTTTGTAGACTCGCGGCATGGGACGAGAGATCGAGCGGAAGTTCCTGGTGAAGGGCGAGGGCTGGCGCAAGGGCGCGAAACGCTCGCGCCTGAGCCAAGGCTACCTGCTGGCGCAGAAGGGCAAGTCCGTGCGCGTGCGCCTCGAGGACGGGCGCGGCACGGTCACGATCAAGGGCCCGTCGCGCGGCGCGGGACGCGCCGAGTACGAGTACCCGATCCCGGCCGACGACGCGCGGGAGCTGCTCCGCGATCTCTGCGAGAAGCCGCTGATCGAGAAGACGCGGCATCGCGTGAAGCACGGCGGGCTGATCTGGGAGGTCGACGAGTTCGCGGGCGCCAACCGCGGGCTGATCGTGGCCGAGGTGGAGCTGAGCCGCACGCGGCAGAAGGTCGCGCTCCCGCCGTGGATCGGCAAGGAAGTGACCGGCGACCCGCGCTACCTGAACGCGAACCTGTTCAAGAAGCCCTACCGGAGCTGGCGCTAGCGGCCGAGGCGGTCGAGGTCCATCTCGCGCAGCTTGGGCGCGAACAGCGCGGCGCCGGCGACGGTGACCAAGGTCAGGCAGCCGCCGGCCACGACGGAAGGCACGGTGCCGAGCAGCTTGGCCGCGGCGCCCGACTCGAAGGCGCCGATCTCGTTGGACGTGCCGATGAAGATCGAGTTCACGGCGGCGACGCGCCCGCGCATGTGGTCCGGCGACGAGATCTGCACGATGGCGCCGCGGATGACCATGCTCACGCTGTCCAAGGCGCCGGCGAGTCCGAGCAGGACCAGCGAGAGCCACACGGTCTTGGACAGGGCGAAGCCGATGATGCAGAAGCCGAAGCCGGTCACGACGGCGAGCAGCACCCGTCCGGCCCGCTTGCCGGCGGGGCGGCGGATCATGAGGCCGCTGCCGATGAGGGCGCCGATCGACGGCGCGGCCTGGAGCAGGCCGAGCCCGGCGGCGCCGATCTTCAGGATGTCGCCGGCGAAGATGGGCAGGATGGCCTCGACGCCGCCGAACAGCACGGCGAACATGTCGAGGGCCAGGGCGGGCAGGAGTATCGAGTCGCCGAACACGAAGCGCAGGCCAGACGTGGCGCGGCGGAAAGCGGTCTCGCCGGGCGGCCCCGACGGAGCGGGCTTGGGGGTCAATTGGATCAGCGAGGCCGCGATCAAGGCGGAGGCGAGCAGGACGAGATCGACTCCGTAGGGCAGGCGCTCTCCCTTCCACGCGAACAAGATCCCGCCGACGCCGGGGCCGACGACGGACGCGGTCTGGAACGCGGCGGTGATCCACGCCGACGAGACGGCCAGGGCCTCGCGCGGCAGCATCTGCGGGACGATGGAGTACATCGCGGGCTGGTTGAAGCCGCGCGCGCAGCCGGTGAGGAAGGCCGCGAGATAGATCCACGGGACGCGATCCCCCGGAGCGACGCCGAAGGACGGGGTGGAGACCGCGAACAGGAGCATGGCCGAGGCGAAGCAGCCGAGGATCACTCCCTTGTACACGGCCAAGGGATTGCTGCGGTCGACGACGTCGCCGGAGAACAAGGCGAGGCTGATGGCGGGCACGGCCTCGAACAAGCCGATGAGGCCCAGGAACCACGGGTCGTGCTTGATGGAGTAGACCTGCCAGGCCATGACCAGGGTCTGGATCTGCAGGGCGAACGTCATCAAGAAGCGGGCGGCGGTGAGGCGGCGGAAATCGGGCGAGTCGAAGGCCGCCGGGGGTCTGGGGCTCACGGGGACGGCGATCTTATCATTTAGCCGAGGGGCTTCTCGGTCAGGACGGGACCGAGCAGGAGAAACCGTCGCGGGGTCGGGGTGACCTTCGTGTAGGACCGGAACACCCACGCGACCTCGGAGGAAGTGGGCTTGACGTTGACGCGCAGTCGAGTGACCGCCTGGGACCCGACGTCGGGGCCGTGGTCGCCGAGCTTCGGGAAGGCGAGGGCGGCCGCGATGAACGCAAGGAAGCCGGACAGCGCGAGCAAGCGCTTCCACAGGGGCAGGGATTCTTTCTGTTCCTTCGCGATCATGGGCATCACCTCGTTCGGAAAGGCGTCAATTGAGCGACACATTTAGGATAACAGACGAATATGTTGTCGACGTGAAATCGATGTCACCGTTTCTTGAACGCGAAACAACTCCTTAATGGGCCGGGGCTACAATCCGGACATCGACATGCGCATCCATTCCGACAGCGCCCGCGACGCTAGCCCGGCCGAACTGCAAGACAAGGCGCTCAACCTGCGGGAGTCGGTCAACTCCTCGCGGGCGCGCATGAACGCGCAGAAGGAGCGGCTCGAGCGCTTGCGCCGCGACCTCGCGGAATTGCAAGGGCTCGTGGGTCAGCCGCCTCCGGCCGCGGCTTCTCCGGCCGCCCCCGCCCCCCGTCCCGCGCCCGTCTCGAAGGAACCCGCCCCGGTCTCGGCGTCCGCGGCGGCTTCCTACCGGACGGCCTCGCGCGGCCGCGCCTGGACGCCGGCGCCGTACGTCGCGATCTTCTTCGCGGCGGTGGGCCTGCAGGTGCACGCCTCGCATCCGCGGGTCGCGTCCATCGCTCTCCCGCCGATGCCGGCGGTCGCGTCGACGGCGGCGTCTTCCCCGGCGCCGCTGCTCGACGATGGCGGCGGGTCGGACGAGGCGCTGATGCTGGCGCACGACTGGCACATGCCGGGCGACGAGCGCTCGCTCGCCGACCGTCTCGGCGCGGGGACCAACCCTCCGGGCTCCAAGCCGGAGTGGACGGCGGAGCGCACGGGCGAGAAGACGTACCGCGTGACGTTCACGCCGAGCGGGACCGAGCTCGGCTACGACTTCGACGTGGACCTGAGCTCTCGCCGCGTGGACCCGACGCCGGAGACGGCGGAGCTCATCTCGCCGCGGCTGACGGCGCAGCGCTAGGCCGTACGCGTCTACCGCGGGAAATCCTTGGCATTATCGTCGAGCGCGCGTCTCCGGCGACGCGCTGCGCCCCTCAAAGAGCGGATCGCGGCAAAGACCTCGTGAATCTGCACGGCGTGTTCACCAAGTTCGGTCTCCTGAGCGAGTTGTGTCCGTTCGACCTTCCTCACTCGTTCTCCAATCTCTCCACCCGATAGCAGAGTGCTTCGAAGACGCACAAAAGCCCTCATGATGGCGACGTTGACTTGGATCGCCCGCTCGCTGTTCAAGACGCTCGACAACATTGCCACGCCTTGCTCAGTGAACGCGCTCGGCGGCTTTCGGTGTCCCATTTTGAGCCCCGAATTGGAAGTCACAATCTGTGACTTCCAATTTCGAGTCTCTTCCGGAGATAGCCTAAACATGAAGTCGCTCGGAAAGCGGGAGGCATGGCGCTTCACGGCCTGATTGAGCGCCTTTGTCGAGACGCCGTACAGCTCTGCGAGATCGCGGTCCATCATGACCCGCTGACCGCGAAAAAAGCGAACGAGACCGTCTATGATCGAAATCTCCATCTATCTCTTACGATTGAGACCTCGATTTTGTTCCAGGGGCACGTCTGACCGACTCAATGACGGCGAGAAAACTCCGCGATTATGACTGCTTCTCGGTAGTGAACCGATCAACCATTACGAACTCCGGACTTTTCGCTCGGAGTCTCGTTGCAACGATTTCTAAGGCTTCGGATTTAGCGAGCATCGTTGGGTAATAGCTCATCGATCTCCGCCGCTAAGCGGAAGTCCTTCGGCGAGAGGCCGCCCGCTTCGTGCGTGGAGATCACGATCTTCAGCTTGCGGTAGCCGGTCAGGTGCAGGTCGGGATGATGGCCGGCGGCCTCGGCGACGGTCGCGACGCGGCGGATGAGCGCGACCGCGGCGAGAAAATCCTTCAGGACGAGTTCGCGGCGGATCGATTTACCGTTCGGCGCGAGCGTCCAGTCCGGGAGCTTCGCGAGACGCCGGCGCGCCTCGGCCTTCGTCACCGGATGACGACGAGGCTCGACGTGTAGCCGTGGATGTAGACGCGGCCGCCCACCGGGCCGAGCTCGCCGTTGGCGAAGAAGCCCGCGAGCGGCAATGGCCCGCGCATCGACTGCACGAGCGACGCGTCGTGGTCCGGCTCGCCGTAAAGGCCCTGTCCGCGGCCGCAGCAGCTCACGAGAAGGGCCCCGCGCGGAGACGAGCCGCCCTCCGGCATCACGCCCAGCAGCGCCTGGAAATCGGTGTCGGAGGTCGCCGCGTCGCGCAGCTGGAACTGCAGCGTCTGGCCGCGGCGCAGGTTCGCCCCCAGCATCAGCGCCCCCGTCTCCTGGTCGAAGCCCATCAAGTTGCGGATCACGAAGTCTCCGCGCTTGTAGCCCGAGTGGCCTTCCTTCATGACCAGGCCCGCGAACAGCGAGTGCCGCGCCAGCCGCTGATCGTCCGGCGGGCAGCGCGAGAGCGTCTCGCGCAGGACCTCGAGCGGCGAGCGGCCGCCCAGCTCCTGGAGCATGTTGCCCTCGGCCTTCGTGATCATGAGCGGCTCGCCGATCGGCCGGCACCCCTGCGCCACGACCACGTCGAAGATCAGGTCGCCCGTCAGCGCCATGCCGGCGACCCCGTTCTCGAGCACGTCGCCGTTGAGCAGCATCCAGCTCGCCTTCTTGAGCTGAGGACCGCTCGACATCCCGCCCACCAGCGGAGCCCCCGGATACGCCTCGTTGAACAGAGAGGTCAGGCGGTCGACGTCGAGCGACATCGGGTCGCCGAAGGCGAGAAATTTAGGCTGATCCGTCGGGTAGATGTCGAGCAGGGAGACCAGCGCCTTGCCGTCCTCCAGCCGCTTGAGCTCCGACGGCGCCAGGGAGAAGGAGTGCAGCTTCACGCCGGGAAGGCGCATCGCCAGCACCGCCACGCCCGGCTTCATCTCGACCTCGCGCTTGCCCGCGATCGCCCCGCTCGCGTTGCAGCCCAGCGCGTGCAGAGGCGCCAGCTCCTTGGCCAGTATGGGAGAGAGCTCCGCCGCGTCGAAATCCTCCCACGTCTGCGAGACGAACACCAGAGCCAGGTCGCACGGCGAGGGGCCCAGCTTCGCCCGCGCCGCGCGCGCCGCCTCGGCGACCGCCTTGCGCCAGTCCGCGTCGGTCGAGAAGCCGTCGGCGAAGCGCTTCGCGGGAGCCGCGCTCACTTCGCCTCCGCCGCGCGCACCGCGGCCAGCACCGCGCCCACGCCTTCCGGCGCGTCCGCGCTCGCGAGCGGGCGCAGATCCGTCCCGCAGCCGAAGAGCCGCGGATACGTGTCGGCCTCGAGCTTGTGCGCCAGGATGTAGTCCTGGTCGTCCGGGTCGACGAAGGAGAGGATGGCCCGCGGCGCGAAGTGCCGGCGGAAGGCGTTGAGCAGGACTTCCGACTTCGCCTCGCCGCGGCGGCCGACCAGCTCGAAGTGCGCGCGGCCCCGGCCGGCGAGGTCCGCCGCCCGCGCGAGCCCCGCCAGCCTCGCCGGGTCCGTCTCGCCGGCCGGCCAGGCCCCGCGCAGCCCCCAGTCGAGCCAGCGCTTGTAGTTCGCGTTGCCCTTGAGATGGTGAAGGCGCCAGCAGACCTTGAACGCCACCGCGTTGAGCTCCGGATCGACGCGCGTCTCGCGCAGGATCGCCGGGTCCTCGGCGCGCGGCACCCGGTCGAGAAAGCCCCCGCCGTCGCGCTCCCAGAGCTCTTGGAAGAGGAAGCGCAGGAGCCCGTCGGCGAACTCGCGGTGCTGCTTCACCCCGCCCGCGAGGAACGCCTCCGTGAACGCCAGCGCCGTCCAAGCCGCGTCGCCCAGCAGGCCGTGCACCGATTCGCCGTCGCCGCCCTGCGCGTGCACCAGGCCGAGCAGCGGATCGTACAGCCTCGTTTGGAGGAACGTGAGGGCACGCGTCGCGGCGTCGGCCGCCTCCGGCGTCTCGAAGGCCGCCGCGCGCAGAAGGGCCAGCGCCGCCAGCGCGTTCCCGTCGGCCGGGTACACCGCCGCGCCCGGCGCCGCGCGGAAGGCGCCATGGCCCGGCTCGCGGAGCGTGTGGAGCAGGAAGCTCGTCGCGGCGGAGGCCGCCTCGCGCCAGCGGGCCCCGCCCGTGAGCGCGTGCGCGTCCCAGAGCAGGCGCGCGCGGCGCGCGTGGACCGAAAGCGCCGGCCCCGTGCGCGGGAAGAACGAGCGCCGCCCCGGGTCCCACGTCGTGTCGAGCATGCGCGCCAGTCCGCGCTCCAGCGCCGCGCGCGCCGCGTCGTCGCCCCGCTCGGCGGCCGCGTAGAGCAGCGTCTCGAGGACCGCGTCGCCCGGCTCGCGGACGGACGGCAGCGCCGCGAAGACGGCCGCGACCCTGCCCGCGTCGGAGGCCGCCGCGTGCGGCTTCTCGCGCACCGCGCCCGTCCACGCCGGCTCGGGCGAGACGGCGCCCGAGCCGCTCTGGGCCGACGCGTCGGCCGCGAGCTTCTCGAGCTCCGCCGCGAGGTTCGCCGCGGGCAGGGCCAGCCGCCCGCGCCGCGCGCCGTCGGGGCCCAGCACCACCAGGCAGTCCGCCCCGATGCGCGCCGCCGCGTCGGGCCGCGTCTGCGGGTCGGCCAGCACGGGGATGAAGCGCCGGGCGATCTCGCCCTCGGCGAGCTTCAAGTCCTCCGGCGGGAGCGGACCGAGCGCCGCCAGCACGGGCTTGCCCTGCGCCTTCGCGCGCCGGAAGGCCTCCGGCGACCACGCGAGCCAGGTCATGCTCCCGCCTTATCCTCGGCGAGCTCGAACATCCTCTCGATCGGCCTGCGCGCCCGGGCGCGCAGGGCCGCAGGCACGTCGATCACCTGCGACGCCGCCGGGCGCTCCAGCGCGCGCAGGATGCGGGAGAGATCGGTCGCTTTCATGTACGGGCACAGCCGGCACATCGGCACGAAGACCTTGTCCGGGAACTTGGTCCGCGCCAGGTCGCCGAGCCCGCACTCCGTGATGAGCATGTAGGACGACGCCTTGTTCTCCGCCACGTACTTCATCATGTCGCCGGTCCCGCCGATGTAGTCCACGACGGAGACGAGCCCGGGGCTGCACTCGAAGTGCGCGAGGATCTTCACGCCCGGATACATTTTTCGATAAAAGTCCACGGACGCCGAGTCGAAGTTGTCGTGCACGATGCAGGAGCCGTCCCAGACGATCAGCTCCGAGCCGAGCTTCTTGCCGAGCTCGACCGCGAGGTTGCGGCCCATCATCGCGTCGGGCACGAAGATGATCTTCGGGTGCTCTTGATACAGCTTGCGCAGGATCTTCGGCGCGTTGGCCGAGGTCACGATCACGTCGGACTCGGCCTTCACCGCGGCGGAGGTGTTGATGTAGGTGACGACCGGCGCGCCGGGATGCTTCTTCTTAAGGGCGCGAACGTCGTTCGCGCCGATCGCCTCCGAGAGCGAGCAGCCCGCCTCGGGGGCCGGCAGGATCACCTGTTTCTCCGGGTTGAGCACCTTCGCCGTCTCGGCCATGAACCTCACGCCGCAGAAGACGATGCGCTCGGCGTCCGACTCGGCGCAGAGCTTGGCCAGCTTGTAGGAGTCGCCGACGACGTCGGCCACGCCGACGAGGATCTCCGCGCGCTGGTACACGTGCGCCGGGATGATCGTCTTGGTCTCCTTCTTGAGCTTGTTGATCTTCCAGGTCAGCCTCGCCGCGCGCTCGAGCTCCGCGTCCTGGAAGCCGAGCGCCTCGAGCCCCTTGTCGGCGAGGCGCTCGGCCTCGGCCAGGACCTCGGCCGCGGTCGGCTCCGGCGCGCGGACCGTCTTCAGCGGCGCCATAGGTCGAGCTCCGGGTAGTTGCAGAAGATCCCGTCCGCGCCCAGCTTGTCGAGGCGGTCGCGCTCGGCGGGCGTGTTGACCGTGTAGACGAGGACCTTGAAGCCGCGGTCGTGCGCGCCCTTGATCGCCCGCGCGGTGACTTGGCGCGCGCTCAGGTTCAGGCTCTCCGCGGAAAGCTCCTTCATCTCCTTGAACGCGGTCTTCAGCGTCGTCAAGCCGAGAAGATAACCGAGCCGCACCTTTTCGTCAAGGGAGCGCACCGAGTAGAGCGCCTCGTGGTCGAAGCTGGAGACGAGCGTGCGGCGCAGGCCCCCGCGGTGGTGGATGAGGTCCACGACGCGCTCCTCGATGCCCGGATAGACGAAAGAGCCGTGCTTGATCTCCAGGTGCAGCTCCACCTCCGGCGGCACGAGGTCGTAGACTTCGTCGAGCCGCGGCAGCCGCTCGCCCTTGAAGCGCGCGTCGAACCAGGAGCCCACGTCGATCCTCTCCGCCTCGTTCTCCCAATGCAGGTTCTTCATCCGGCGCTTGTCGCCGCCGCAGCGCTTGAGGTCGTCGTCGTGACCGACGACGAGCTCGTGATCGAGCGTCTGGTGCACGTCGAACTCGATGGCCTTGGCCCCCATGTCGAGCGCCAGGCGAAACGCCGCCAGGGTGTTCTCGGGCGCGCGGCCGCTGGCTCCGCGGTGCGCGATCACGAGCATGGTCCCTCCAAGGCCTTCAGCAGGGCCGCGTGGCCCGCCTCGTCGTACTCGACGCCCAGCCGCGCCTCGCGCCCCGTTCCCGGCCCGTGGAAGTCGGAGCCGCCGCAGGCGATCAACCCTTTACCGATCGCCCAGTCGCCGTAGGCGCGCACTTGCGGCGCCGTGTGACCCGTGTAGAACACCTCGACCCCGCCGAGGCCGGCGCGATACAGCTCGTCCAGCTCGTTCTCTTTTCCCGCGGTCTGCGGATGCGCGAGGCAGGCCGTGCCGCCCGCGTCGCGGATAAGCGCGATCGCCTCCGCGGGGCTCGGGCCCATCGAGGGGATGAATCCCGGCTTGTCTTTGATCAGAAATCGGTCGAAGGCTTCCTTTCGACTCTTGACGATGCCGAGCCGCCGCAGCGCGTCCGCCACATGCGGCCGTCCCACCGTTTCATGCGCGACCGATCGAACGTGCTCGTAATCGATGGCGTATCCCAAGGCGCGAAGCTTGTCCACCATGAGCCCGGCCCGAATCGTCCTTCGATGCCTGAATTCCGTCAGTCTCGCTTGGAATCCGGCCGACGTCGGATCGATCCCATAGCCGAGGACGTGCACGCGGTCCCAAGATCCGTCCCCCGCGCAGTTGATCTCGATCCCCAGCCGCGTGGCCAGTCCGGCGGCCTTCCCCGCCGCGGCGAGCTCATCGGCTCCCGACACGCTGTCGTGGTCCGTCAGCACGAGGAGGTCGACGCCCGACTTCACCGCGCGCGCCACGAGCTCGGTCGGGGTCAGCGTCCCGTCCGAGAAGACCGTGTGGCAGTGAAGCTCGACGCGGGGCACCGCGACTCCTAGACCGCGACGACTTCCTTGATCTCCGGGATCTCCTGGCGGATCATGCGCTCGACGCCGCCTTTGAGCGTCGCCGTGGAGCTCGGACAGGAGCCGCACGCTCCGCTCAGCGTCACCTTGACGACGCCGCTGGCCTCGTCGACGCCGACGAGCGCGATGTTGCCGCCGTCGGACTGGATATAGGGACGGATCTTGTCGAGGACTTTCTCGACGCGTTCGTAAGTGGTCATGGCATTCCCCCCGGAATCATTTCGGCGCGATCTTCTCGAGCCAGGCGGGCGCCGCGCCGCAGTCCGCCGGCTTCTCCGCCAGGATGTGCGCCAGCGTCACGCCCTCGAAGTAGGACGTCACCAGAGTCCCGAGCCGCTGCCAGACCGGCGAGATCGTGCAGCCGCCCTGGTGCCGGCAGTCCTTGTCGCCGCCGTCGTAGCGCTCGCAGACGTCCTCGAAGACGTCCCCGTCCACCGCCCGCACGACCTGGCCCAAAGTGATGTCGGCCGGCGGCCGCGACAGCGAGTAGCCGCCGGCGCTGCCGCGGTGGCTCACGACGAGCCCCGCCCGGCGCAGCTTGCTCAGGAGCTGGCTCACGTAGTCCGCCGGCACGTTGTCGGAGGCCGCGAGCCGCTCGGCGGCCAGCGGCGCCTGGCCGTGCGCGCGCGCCAGCGTCGTCATCAGCCGGGTCGCGTACTCGATCGAGCTCGTGATCTTCATGGTCGCCTCTCAGTAAAGACCGAGCTGCTCCTTGGCGTCCTCGGTCGCCATCGTGCGCGGATCCCACGTCGGATTGAAGACCAGGTCGACGTCGACGTCCTTGACCCCCGGCAGCCGCGCGATCGCCGAGTGCGTCGAGGCGAGCAGCATCGGGCCGTAGGGGCACGCCGGAGACGTCAGGCTCATTCGGACCTTGACCGACAAGCCCTTGTCGGTCCTGCCGATCTCCGCCCCGTAGACGAGGCCCAGGTCCACGATGCTCATGTGGATCTCCGGGTCCTGCACCGGCTGCAGGGCCGCGCCGATCTGCCGGAACGTCAGCGGCGACGCCGCCTGGGTCGACATGTCACGCCTCCTTGGACGCGGGAGCCGCGTCCAGGCCCTGCGCGATCGTGTTCCACGCCAGCGTCGCGCACTTGACCCTCAGCGGGAACTTGCGCACGCCCTCCAGCGACGACAGCGGCTCGAGCTCCTCGGGCAGGGAGGCGACCGGCGCGTTCTCGAGCATCATCTTCTTGAAGGCCTTCACGAGCTCTCGCGCCTTCGCCTCGCTCTTTCCCTCGAGCGCCTCGCCCATCATCGCGGCGGAGGCCTGGCTGATCACGCAGCCGTGGCCCGAGTAGCGCAGAGCGGCGATCTTGCCGCCCTCGCGGCGGGCCGTGATCTCGAGCTCGTCGCCGCAGACGGGGTTGATGCCGTGCGCGCGCACGTCGGCCGGGTCGAGCTTGCCCTTTCGGGAGGTCGACCGGAAATAATCGAGGAGGACCTCGCGATACAGGTCCTGCAGTTCGGCGTCGCCTTCCATCAGAGCACCCCCGCTTTCGGTCTGATCTTGAAGAATTCCAAGGTCCGGTTCAGCGCCCGGCCGAGAGCTTCCACGTCGCTCTCGTCATTGTATAAATAGAAGCTCGCGCGCGCGGTCCCGCCGCACTGCAGCTTGTGCATGAGCGGCTGGCAGCAGTGGTGGCCGACGCGCACCGCGACGCCCTCGAGATCGAAGCTCGTGCCCACGTCGTGCGGATGCAGGCCCGCGATGTTGAAGGAGACGACGCCGGAGCGCTTGGCCGGGTCCTTGGGGCCGAGCACGGTCACCGACGGCTCGGCCTCGAGCAGCTTGACCGCCAGCGCGGCGAGACGCTCCTCGTGCTCGGCGATCGCGTCGAGGCCGAGGGCGTTAAGATAATCGAGCGCCGGCCCGAAGGCGATCGCGTCGGCGATGTTCGGCGTCCCCGCCTCGAACTTGTAGGGCAGCTCGTTCCACGTCGCGCCCTCGAGCGTCACGCGCGAGATCATGTCGCCGCCGCCCAAGAACGGATCCATCGACTCCAAAAGCTCTTCCCTTCCCCACAGGACCCCGATGCCCGTGGGACCGAGCATCTTGTGCGCGGAGAAAGCGACGAAGTCCGCTCCCCAAGACTGCACGTCGAGCTTCCGGTGGGGCGCCCATTGGCAGGCGTCGACCAAGACCGTCGCTCCGGCTTGCTTGCCGATCTTGATCATCTCGGCGACGGGATTGACGGTGCCCAAGGCGTTCGACAACGCCACGAAGGAAAACAATTTCGTCTTGGCCCCGACCGTCGCCCTCACTTTCGCGAGATCGAGGGTGCCGTCGAGCTCCACGGGGACGTACTTCAGAACGAGCCCCCGCTCTTTCGCGAGCAGCTGCCACGGCACCAGGTTCGAATGGTGCTCCATCTCGGTGAGCACGACCTCGTCGCCGGACTTCAGGCACTTCCGGCCCCAGCCGTGAGCGACGAGGTTGATCGACTCGGTCGCATTGCGCGTGAAGACCACGGTCTCCGGCTTAGGCGCGCCGATGAACTTCGCCGTCTTGGCGCGGACGGCCTCGACCATGTTCGTCGCTTCCTCGGACAGCGAGTGCACGCCGCGATGGACGTTCGCGTTGCGGTTCTCGTAGTAGTCGACGAGGGCGGCGATGACCTGGCGCGGCTTCTGCGAGGTCGCCGCGTTGTCGAGATAGACGAGCGGCTTGCCGCGCACGAGGCGCTTCAAGATGGGGAAATCCCGGCGGATCTGCTCGACGTTCAAGCGGCTCATGCGGCCTCCTCGGCGGCCTCCGGCATGCGCGCGTACAGCGCGGCGGTCAGCGCCTCGCGCAGCGGCTCCAGGCCCACGCGGTCGATCATCTCCGCGCCGAACGCGTACACCAGCATGCGCCGCGCGTCGGACTCGCCGATGCCGCGCGAGCGCAGGTAGAACATCGACTCGCCCGAGAGCTGGCCGATCGCGCCGCCGTGCTTGCAGGAGACGTCGTCGGCCAGGATCTTGAACTCGGGGTTCGTGTGGATGTCGGCGTCCTCGGAGAGGAGCAGGTTCTTGTTGTAGACCGACGCGTCGGTCTTCTGCGCCCCGGGGCGGACGTCGACGAGGCCGTCGAACACGAAGCGGCCGCGCTCGTCGAGGACGGCCTTGTAGAGCTCGCGCGTCGTGCCGCCGACCGAGGCGTGCTCGACGACGGTATGATGGTCGACGGTCTCCTCGCCGCGCACGAGCGCCAGTCCGTTGAGGAGGCAGTCGGCGCCTTCTCCGGCCAAACGGACGCGGAGGTCGTGGCGCACGAGCGCGCCGCCGAAGTTGAAGGCGTGCGACTCGTAGCGCGCGGAGCGGCCGACCTCGACGAGCGTCGCCGCGGTCTGAAGGCCGGTCTCGTTCTCGCGCTGGAGCCGGTAGTGCTTGAGGGAGGCGCCCTCGCCGAGGACCGCCTGAGTCAGAACGTTCGTCCAGAACGGGGCGCGGCCGCCGCCGACGGACTCGGTCACGATCTCCGCCGAGGCCCCATCCTCAAGCAGAAGAAGGACTCGAAGATGAGCCGCCTGCGGCAAACCGGCTTCCGAATCATCCGTGGCGAACAGCAGGTTTAACGGCCTGTCGAGACGAACGTGACGCCCGATCTTGACGACGATGCCCTCCGAAAACAGCGCCGCGGCGAGCGCTCCGTACGGAAGGCCGCTCTTGTCAAAACCATGCGTCAGAACCGCCTTCAGCGCCTCGGGCTCGTCCCGCAAGATTTCCGAAAGGCTCTGCACTCGCACGCCCGCGGGAAGACCCGACAGGGTCGAACCCTCGCCGCCCGGCAAGACTCGGCCGTTGTGAACGACAAGGCGATAAAACGTGATCGGGCACAGCGCGCGTCCGCCGAAACCGCCGCGCACGACGGGCCGCTCCGAGGGCTCGAACGGGGTCTTCTGGATCTTCGAGGCGGGAGTGAAGCGCCAGCCCTCCGTCTTCAACGTCGGCAGTCCCTGCTTTACGAACTCGGCGAAAGCCTGCTCCCGCGCGGCGGAAAGCCAAGAGAGGGACCTCGGAGCTCTGTCCTGAAGCTCCTGAAGATCGGCCTCGAAGGCCTCGACGCCGGACAAAGTCTCGGTCATGCTCCCACCTTCTCCGTCTCGATCCAGCCGTATCCTTCCTTCTCCAATTGGAGCGCGAGCTCCTTGCCGCCCGACTTCACGATGCGCCCGCCGGAGAGCACGTGCACGAAATCGGGGACGATGTAGTCGAGCAGGCGCTGGTAGTGGGTCACGAGCACGACCGCGCGCTTGGGGTCGCGCAGCTTGTTGATGCCGTTGGCCACGATCTTGAGCGCGTCGATGTCCAGGCCCGAGTCGGTCTCGTCGAGCAGGGCGAGCTTGGGCTCGAGCACCGCGAGCTGGAGAATCTCGTTGCGCTTCTTCTCGCCGCCGGAGAAGCCCTCGTTGACCGAGCGGTTCAGGAACGCCGGGTCCATCTCGACGGACTTGGCCTTTTCTTTCACGAACTTAAGAAACGGTCCGGCGTCCATTTCCGGCTCGCCGCGATGCTTTCGGACGGCATTATAGGCGGCCTTCAAGAAATATTTATTGGAGACGCCCGGGATCTCGACGGGATACTGGAACGCGAGGAACACGCCCTCTCGCGCGCGGACCTCGGGCGCCATCGCGAGCAGGTCCTTGCCCTCGTATTCGGCGGAGCCGCCCGTCACTTGATAGCCGTCGCGGCCGGCGAGCACGTACGACAGCGTGCTCTTGCCCGAGCCGTTGGGCCCCATGATGGCGTGCACTTCCCCCGCGTTGACCGTGAGATCGACGCCCTTGAGGATGGCTTTCCCGCCCGCCGACGCCTGAAGATTCTTGATCTTGAGCATGTGACCCCTTAACCGACGCTTCCTTCGAGAGAGATGTTCATGAGCTTGTGCGCTTCGACGGCGAACTCGAGCGGCAGTTCGTTGAAGACCTGCTTGCAGAATCCGTTCACGATCATGCCCACCGCGTCCTCGGTGGACAGCCCCCGTTGACGAAGATAGAAGAGCTGATCCTCTCCGATCTTCGAGGTCGAAGCCTCGTGCTCGACGGTGGAAGACGTATTGTGAACTTCAAGATTGGGGAAAGTATGGGCGCCGCACTGCGAGCCGAGGAGGAGGCTGTCGCACTGCGAGTGATTGCGCGCGCCCACGGCCGACTTGGCGATCTTGACCATGCCGCGGTAGGAGTTCTGGCCGTGGCCCGCGGAGATGCCCTTGGAGATGATCGTCGACTTGGTGTTCCTGCCGATGTGGATCATCTTCGTGCCGGTGTCGGCCTGCTGGTAGTTGTTGGCCAGCGCGACCGAGTAGAACTCGCCGACCGAGTCGTCGCCGAGCAGGATGCACGACGGGTACTTCCACGTGATCGCCGAGCCCGTCTCCACCTGCGTCCAGGAGATGCGCGCGCGGGGGCCGGCGCATTTGCCGCGCTTGGTCACGAAGTTGTAGATGCCGCCCTTGCCGGTCTTGTCGCCGGGGTACCAGTTCTGGATCGTGGAATACTTGATCGACGCGTCGCCCATGGCGACGAGCTCGACGACGGCGGCATGGAGCTGGTTCTCGTCGCGCATCGGAGCCGTGCAGCCTTCGAGGTAGCTCACCTGGGCGCCTTCGTCGGCGACGATCAAGGTCCGCTCGAACTGCCCCGTGTCCTTGGCGTTGATCCTAAAATACGTGGAGAGCTCCATGGGGCACTTCACGCCCTTCGGGATATAGCAGAAGGACCCGTCGGAGAACACGGCGGAGTTCAGCGTGGCGAAGAAATTATCGGTGTAGGGCACGACCGAGCCCAGATACTTCTCGACGAGCTCCGGGTGCTCTTTGACGGCGTCGGAGAACGAGCAGAAGATCACCCCGACTTCCGCGAGAGTCTTTCTAAAAGTCGTCGCGACCGAGACGGAATCGAACACGGCGTCGACCGCCACGTTCGAGAGCATCTTCTGCTCCTCGAGCGGGATGCCGAGCTTCTCGAAGGTCGCGCGGACCTCGGGGTCGACCTCGTCCATCGAGGCGAGCTTCTTCTTGGGCTTGGGCGCGGAGTAATAGATGATGCCGTTGTAGTCGATCTTGGGATAATGGACCTCGGCCCAGGTCGGCTCCTTCATCGCGAGCCAATGGCGGTAGGCCTTCAGCCGCCATTCGAGCATGAACGACGGCTCGTTCTTCTTCTGGGAGATCAGGCGCACGACGTCCTCGCTCAGCCCCTTCGGGATCTGATCGGCGTCGACTTCCGACGTGAAGCCGTACTTGTACTCGCTGTTGGCGAGGTCTTTGACTTCTTGGTTGGCCATATGTCCCCCAAGCCAGTTTACCATTCCCGACCTTTTTAGTCAAGATTCGCCGACTTTTTTAGTCGGGATTCGGCTTGCGCCCCTTTCCCGTTCCTGCTACCCTGAAGTCGAAATGGAGACCATCCCCTGCCCCGGGTGCCGGACGGCGCTGGAGCCCTCGGCCACGGTATGTCCCATATGCCTGCGCGGGCGCGGCAAGCTCGAGATCATCCGGGCTTACGCCACCCTGCGGGAGATGGAAAAACAACGCAAAAAGCGCCCGTTCGTCATCGCCGGCCGGGTTTTGGCGGCCGCCGCGATCGGAGGGCTCCTTTTCCGCTACCACGAGCCGGTCCTGAGCGCCGCCTCCGCGGCTCAATCGTCGGTCTCGAAGTTCGCCAACGACATGCTTTACCCGCCGGGGCCCGCGCGACCCGCGGTCGGGACGCCGCCGCCAGCCCCGGAAACCCGGCCGGCGCCGGCGAACGACAGCGGTCCCGCCGCGGCGCCGGCGGCGTCCGCGTCGGCCCCGGGCGTCGCCGCGCCGCCCGTCCCGGCCAAGCCCGCCCGGCGCGAGAAAGTCGAGGATCTGCCTCTTCCCCCGTTCGACCCGGCGACGCAATGGGTGATTTATGGCCGCGTTTTCGACCTCATCACGCTCCTTCCCGTCGAGAACGTTCAATTCAACTTTCGCCAGAACGGCGGATTCGGGAACGCGGTGTCCGATGCCGAGGGGCGGTTCAGCGTCGCTCTTGTCCGGGCGCAGGATGACCGCGGCTACGAGATCCATGCCGTCCGGACCGGCTACGCTCCCGCCATTCTCGCCGAGCCGGACATCCCCTACGCCCGACTGACCCTCGCCCAGCGCCGCGACATCGTGCGCAGCGCCCAAGACGGCGACGTGAGCCCGCCTCGCCTGAGCGACGACGGCGAGAACTCCATGCGCCGCGACATCTACCTGGCCCCCGCGCGGTAAGCCGCCTCCAATTTTGTATCGTCTCCCGCGATGCTCGCGGCGCTTTTCCTGCTCCTCCTTCCTTTATTCCCTTTAGCGGCCCACGCCGAGGAGCAGGCTCCCGCCTCCACCGCGACGCTGCGCGGCGTGCACTTCACGGGCTGGGCCGCCGGCTCGACCAAAGCCCGCCGGCGCTTCCTCGGCGAGATGAAGACCGCCGGCTTCAACGCCGTCGTCATCGCGCTCAAGGACTCCGACGGTCACGAGTTCGTCCCCGGCGTGCCCTTCGCGGCCAAGACCGGAGCCTATCTCAAGGCCATCCCCGACTTGCCCGGGGCGGTGCGCGATTTCAAGGAGCAGGGCGTCTACACGATCGCGCGCGTCGCCGTGTTCAAGGACGACCACCTCGCGCGCGCCCGCCCCGACCTCGCGGTCCACTTCCCCGACGGGAGCATCTGGGTCGGCGACAAGGGCGTCGCGTGGGCGGACCCCTACCGGCGCGAGGTCTGGGACTACGTGATCGACGTCGCCTCGCGAGCGGCCGCGGCGGGCTTCGACGAGATCCAGTTCGACTACATCCGCTTCCCGTCGGACGGCAAGACGAGGCTGTGCCGCTACTCCAAGGCGCACACGCCGGAGACGGCGAGCGCCGCGCTGAGGGACTTCCTGACGCTCGCGCGCGAGCGGCTCAAGCCGCTGGGCGTGAAGCTCTCGATCGACACGTTCGGCCTGACGACGAGCGTGGACAACGGCATGGGCATCGGCCAGACGCTCGATCAGATGGCGGACCTCGTCGACTACGTGTCGCCGATGATGTACCCGTCGCATTACGCGAAGGGCGAGTACGGCCTCAAGAACCCCAACCGCCAGCCTTATCTCACGATCCATCACGGGATAGAGGACGCGCTGACGCGCGTCAAGGACCCGGCGAAGCTGCGTCCCTTCCTCCAGGATTTCTCTCTGGGCGTGCGCTACACGCCCGCGCGCGTGCGCGCGGAGATCCGCGCCGCCGAGGAGCTCGGCGTCCGCGGCTGGATCCTCTGGAACGCGCAGAACCGCTACACGTGGTCGGCCGTCGAGGCCGGCCCCATCGAGAAGCCCGCCGCCGAGGCGGCGCCCCCGCCGAAGCCGCGCAGGAAAGCCAAGGCCGACGATTCCAAGCCCGAGCCTCTGCCGGACACGCCGCCCGCCGCTCCTCACGCGGAAGATAAGGGATCCGATACGTTCGCCCCCGCTCCCGCGACTCCCGAAGCCCCCACGACCCCGGAGGTCCATTGAAGACCCGCTCCCTCGTCCTTCCCCTCGCGCTGTTCGCGCTCTCGACGCCCGCGCTCGCCAAGAGCAAGCCGGCGCCGACCATGCCGGCGGAGCCGTCGACCATCGACGTCCCGGGCGTCGATGACCCGATGGGCGTGACCATCGCGCGCCTGTCCAACGGCCTCACGGTTTACATGAGCCCGAAGAAGGGACAGCCGCGCGTCTCGGCTTGGATCGTCACGCGCGCCGGGTCGAAGAACGACCCGCCCGACAGCACCGGCATGGCGCACTACCTCGAGCACATGATGTTCAAGGGCACGACGCGCCTCGGCACGCTCGACTACGCGAAGGAAGCCCCGCACCTCGAGAAGATCCGCCAGCTTTACGAGACGCGGTTCAAGACCTCCGACCCCGCCGCTCGCGCCAAGATCGACAAGGAGATCGACGCCGAGGACGTCGCCGCCGCGGCGTTCGAGGTCCCCAACGAGATCGACAAGTTCTACCGCACGATCGGCGGCCGCGGCCTCAACGCGTTCACGTCCAACGAGCAGACCGTCTTCCACGTGGACATCCCCGCCAACCGTCTCGAGGCCTGGGCGGCCGTCGAGTCCGAGCGCTTCGAGCACCCGGTCTTCCGCATCTTTCCGACGGAGCTCGAGGCCGTGTATGAAGAAAAAAACCGCTCCCTCGACAACGCCTCCTCCATCATCTTCGAGGAGGTCGAGAAGGACCTTTACAAGCAGCATCCGTACGGCGTCCCCGTGCTCGGCACCGTCGCGCACCTGAAGAACCCGTCGCTGACGAAGATGTACGAGTTCCACGACACGTGGTACGTGCCGAACAACATGGCCGTCGTGCTCTCCGGAGACTTCGACCGCGCGCAGGCCCTGGACTTGATCCGCAAGTATTTCGGCGGCTGGGCCGCCAAGCCGCTGCCGGCGCTGCCGAAGTGGCCGCTGCCCAAGCCCGCCGGCGTCGAGCGCCACGAGGTGAAGTACGAGGCCGAGGAGCAGGTGGTCGTGTCCTGGCCCACCGTCCCCAAGTCCGATCCCGACGCCGACGCGCTGACGATCATGGACATGGTGATGGACAACTCGGCGGCGGGACTGATGAACCTGCGGCTGAACCAGGCGCTCAAGGTGAAGGCCTCCGGGTCCTTCCCGCAGATGCGCAACGACGCGGGCAGCTGGAACGTCTACGCCGTGCCGAAGAAGGGCCAGACGCTCGAGGAAGCGGAGGCCCTGCTCATGGGGACCGTCGACGCCCTCAAGAACGGGGAGTTCGCCGAGGACGACCTGGCCGCCGTCGTGACCGACTTCGAGATCGGCGACAAGCGGCGCCTGGAGTCCAACGAGGACCGCGCCGCGACGATGACCGAGTCGTTCGCGTCGCTCGAGCCGTGGGACCGGCAGGTCCGCCGCCTGGAGCGCCTGCGCAAGGTCACGAAGGAGGACGTCGTGCGCGTCGCGCGCAAGTACCTCGGCGACGACCGCGTCGTCGTCTACCGGCGCAACGCCAAGCCCGAGATCCCGAGCATCCCCAAGCCGAACTTCACGACGCTCGACATCGACCCGGCGCGGCGCTCCGAGTTCCTGGCCCGGATCCTCGCCATGCCGGTCAAGCCGATCGAGCCGCGCTGGCTCGTCTCGGGGCGGGACTACCAGGTGATGCCCGTGTCCGGCGGCCGCCTGTACGCCGCGAAGAACCCGTACAACGACCTGTTCACGCTGACGGTGCGCGAGGACCGCGGCCGGAAGAAGGAGCGCACGCTGTGCGAGGCCTTGGACCTGCTGTCGCTCTCCGGCGCCGGCCCCTACTCCGCCGACGACCTCAAGAAGAAGCTCTACTCGCTGGGGACCTCGTTGTCCTACTCGTGCGACGAGCGGGACTCGGCGGTCACGATCTCGGGCCTGGACCGGAACTTCTGGCCCTCGCTGGAGCTCGTCGCCGAGCGCTTCGACTGGCCGAACGTGTCGAGCGGGACGCTCGAGCGCCTCATCGACGTCGAGCTGGGCGCGCGCGAGGACGAGAAGCGCGACCCCGAGGCCGTGTCGGGCGCGCTCGGCGAGCTGGCGCAGCGCGGGCGCGAGAGCGACGTGCTGACCCGGCTGAGCAACGACGAGCTCAAGAAGCTCAACGAGAACCGCCTCAAGGCCCAGATCCGCGACTGGCCGACGTGGCAGCGCCGCGTCGCCTACTCCGGGCCGCGCTCGGCGGCCGAGGTCGCCAAGCTGCTCGAGTACCCCCGCGCGTTCAAGCCGGTGCCCGCGCACGAGCCGATCCGCTTCCTCAAGCCCGCGCGGAACCGCGTGCTGTTCGTGAATCGAGCCCCGATGGCGCAGGCGCAGGTCGGCTTCTTCGCCGCCGACGAGACCTTCGATCCCGCCCACTTCGTCGACTACCAGTATTACTCGTCGTACATGGGCGGCGGCATGAGCTCGGTGATCTTCCAGGAGGTGCGCGAGGCGCGCGCGCTCGCTTACGAGGCGGCCGGCGGCCACACGACGAACGCGCGCAAGGGCGACGAGACGCAGGCCTGGGCCTTCGTGGGCTGCCAGGCGGACAAGACGCCGGAGGCCGTCGAGCTCATGCTCAAGCTCTTCCGGGAGTTCCCGTCCTCGCCGAAGCGCTTCGAGGAGACCGCGAAGGCGATCGAGGAGGGCTACCGCTCCAACGTGATCGAGTACGGCGCCGTCCCGAGCGCGCTGATGGACTGGGAGGACGAGGGGCTGGGCTTCGGCGACCCGCGGCCGGCGCGCTTCGAGCTGGCGCTCAAGCAGACGCTCCCGCAGGTGGAGGCGTTCGCGAAGCGCTTCGCCGGCAAGCCGATGACGGTCTGGATCCTCGGCGACCGCGACCGCGTCGGGATCGACCGCCTGCGCGCGGACGGGGACTTCGAGGAGAAGGGCCTCGACGCCCTGTTCCCGTATTGAACGGCGCCGTTAAGGCGTCGCCGCGCCGTTAGGCGCGGCGGCGACGGCCTTGGCCCGCTCCAGCTCCTGGTGTAGCTGGGCTTTCTGGGCGTCCGGCACGGACGAGGCGTCGAGCTGCTGTTCGGCCGCGCCGACCTGCTGCAGCGCGCCCGACGCCGCCGCGTTGTCCGCGGCGACCTGACCGCCCGACTTCGCCGAGCTTCCTGAAAAATTGTACACGGGGCCCGCGGCGCGGCCCATCAGCTCGGAACGGCCGCTGACGCCGTAGTGCACGGTCGACGCGACGGCCGCGTCGGCGTCCTTCGCGAGAAGACGCTTCGGAAAGGGGGCGGGCTTGCGCGCCGCGGTCTGGACGGGCTTCGAGGCCGCGGCCGGGGCGGCGGCCGAGGCCGACGACGAGGCCGAGCCCGCCATGTCGGCGCGCGGGCCGGCCGCGAGCGTCGCGGCGGGAGCCGCGGCCGCGTTCGCGGCGACGGCCGGAGACTGAGCCGGAGCCGCTGGGACGTCGCGGGTCTCCGCCGGGAGCACCGGCAGGGGCGACGAGGCGGCCGGTACGACGGCCGCCGCGGCGACGGCCGCGGCCGGAGCGGCGCGCAAAGGCGCGGCGCGAACAGGGTCGACGTCGCCCACAGCGTAGATCGACCGGGGGGCCTTCGCCGCGGCGCCGCCGTGATGCATCATCACGAGGTTGCCGAGGCCGACGACCCCCACGAAGCCGAGAAAGCCGGCCGCCATGCTTTGGATCGTGGATTTCCCTTGGTCGTTCATGCGCCCTCCGAGGACTTCAGGAGTGTAGCCCTGCCTCCCCGGGCGCGCAAGGGGGTGAATCGAGGATTCACCCTATTTTTACGATCTTTACCGAATATTAAACCCGGCCCTCAGGGCGTCGCGGAGGCCGGGGCCGGGGCCGGGACGAGGTCCTTGCCGATCTCGGCCAGGGTCGCGTCGCCCGGGAACAGGCGCAGAGCCGCCTCGACGCGCCGACCGGCCTCGTCGCGGCGCCCGAGAGCGAGCAGCGCGCGCAGGCCGTTGACGTGGAAGGAGCGCTCGCCCGGGTATTTCGCCGTGGCGCGGCGGCACAGCACCGCGCAGTCCTCGAGGCGGCCGGTCCGGCCGTAGATGGCGGTCAGCCCGAGCCACGCGTAGGCCTCGTGGCCGCGCACGGCCAGCCACTCGCACAGCGCCTCCGCCTCGCCGTACATCTCGAAGGACAGCTGGGACGTCAGCAGGCCTTCGAAAAAGCGGCCCGTCTCGTCGACGCCGAGCGTCTTGAGGCGGTGCAGGATCTGCAGGAAATGGCGGCACGGCGTCCACGCGTGGCGGCCCTCGCCGAGCGGCAGGCGGACCAGCCGGCGCAGGTCCTCCGGGCGGAACTTTCCGGCCTCGGGCATCGTGAGCAGGACGGGCTTCTCCTCGCCCTCCCACGGCTTGAGCTTGCCGAACGAAAGCCGCGCGCCCGCGGGGATCACCAGGCGGTCGAGCGGCAGCTCGCGGCACACCGGCCCGTCGGCGGGCATGCGGCCCTCGGCGAGGGCGCGCGCCTCCGGCCAGGACACCTCGACCGTGGAATCGCGGTCGAGGTACAGCTTGAGGCCGGCGAAGCGGCGGACGCCGCGCACGAGCGCGAACACCTGCCCCGGCATGTGCCCCATCCAGAGGAACTCCTTGCCTTTGGGCGCCGTGAGCGCGCGCGCCGCGACGAACTCGCGCACTCGGTCGCGCGCCGGGAACACGGGAACCCACACGCCGCCGAGCTCGGCGTCCTTGTCGGCCCACACCGGGAACGACGCGTCGGCGCGCGTGACGCGCTTGGTCTCGCCGGTCATGAGGGGAGCGTCCACCGTCAGCAGATAGGTTTCCGAGCGCAGCAGCTCCTTGTAGAGCGCGGCGCGGCTGGCGCGCGGATCGCGCGCGGCCCGGCGGAGAAGATGCTCGAGATTTTCGACCATGCCCCCAGCGTAGCTCGGACGTGGAAACGCGTCAAGACCTAATTTCCCGAGCCCCGTATTGAGGTAAAATGACGTCGATGCCGCGCGCATTTTTCCCGCTGGCCCTGGCGCTCGCGCTGATCCCCGTCCGCGCGGTCGCCGCCGACATGACGGCCGCGCAGTACGTCAGCGCCGCGCTCGCCGCCTCGCCCGAGGTCCGGCAGGCCGACGAGGCGTGGCGGACCGCCGACGACGCGTACAAGGCCCAGCTCTCGGCGATGCTGCTGCCGACGATCGCGTTCACCGCGACGGAGTATCCGTGGGGCGACGATCCGTCGCTCGGCTACGCCTACCACGGCTGGCGCCTCCGGCGCGGCGACATCGGCACGAACGCGACCGCGACGCTGAACCTGTTCAACGGGTTCCAGGACCTGCTCAAGACGCGCTCGGCGGCCGCGGCCCGCGACTCGGCGGCGCGTGCGCTCGACGCGGCGCGCCAGGACCGCTCCTTCGCCGCGCTGCAGGCCTTCTACGCGCTCGGCGCGCGCGCGCGCCTGCGCGACGTCGCGCGCGAGGACCTGCGCGCGCAGGAGGAGCAGTACAAGCAGACGCAGGGCCTGTACCGCGACGGCCTCAAGGGCCTGGCCGATCTCTACAAGAGCGAGACGGAGTGGCACGCGAGCGAGATCCGCCTGATCTCCGCCGAGGACGACTACAAGGCGGCCCAGCAGCCCTTCAACTCCCTGCTCGACCGCGCGCCGTGGGAGCCCGCCTCGGTGGCGCCCGAGCTGACGCCGGGCGCCACCGAGCTCCCGCGCCTCGAGGAAGACGCGGCAGCCCTGCCCCGCAAGCGGCCCGAGATCGCGCGCGCGCTCAGCGACGCGCAAAAGGCGCAGGAGGCCGAGCATCAGGCCCTGCTCGGGATGTTCCCGACGCTGTCCGTCAACGCGGTCTGGAACCGCCAGCAGCTCGCCTCGGTCGGCGTGCCGGCTTCGAGCCTCGGCATCCCCAATCCCAACAGCCAGGTCGGGCTGTCGCTGTCGCTCCCGTTCGGCTACAATGGCGCGACGCAGGCCTTCAGCTACGCGGGCGCGCGCGCCGAGCGGCGCCGCGCGCGGGCCGCGGCCGAGGCGAGCCTGCGCTCCGCGCGCGACGAGCTTTACGCCGCCTGGGTCAACCTCGAGCGCGCGACGGTGACCTGGGGGCTGTCGCTGCGCCAGGAGGAGATCGCCGGGCAGGGCCTGGCCATCGTCGAGGCGCAGTACCGCCAGGGCACCGCGGACGCGCTGCGCATGGCGCAGGCGCGCAGCGACCTGCTCTCGGCGCGCGTGCAGACGGCGACGGCGCTGCAGGACATTTTCGTCGATCGCGCGGCTTACCGCCGCGCGGCGGGGGTCCCGTTATGGTGAAGTCGTGGAGATTCTGGGCGGTCGTCGCGGCCGCCCTCGCCCTGGGCGGCTGGGCGTACAAGAAGCACGCGGGCGCCGACGCCTCGGACGCCGCCGCCCCGGTCTCCGTCGAGCGCGGCGACCTCGAGAAGCACTTCGTGGACTCCGGCGAGATCGCGCCCAAGAACTACGTGGACGTGGCGTCGCAGGTCAGCGGCCGCGTGGTCACGATGACGGTCGACGAGGGCAGCCGCGTGAAGAAGGGCGACGAGCTCTGCGTGATCCAGCCCGGCCGCAGCGAGGCGGAGCGCTACGTCCCCACCTCGGTCCGCGCGCCCATCGACGGCATCGTGATGCGCTATCAGAAGCAAGGGAGCAACGAGCCGAGCACGCTCGCGCGCATGGGCGACTACGTGACCGGTCTCGTCGAGTCGAACTCGCCGACGTACCTGATGACGGTCGCCGACCTCTCCCGGCTCGTCGTGCGCATGAAGATCAGCGAGATGGACGTGCTGAAGCTGCGCGCCGGCATGCCGGTGAAGGTCACCGTCGACGCGATCCCCAACGAGACCCTGCCGGCGCAGGTCAGCGTGGTCTCGCCGCAGGCCGAGAAGGACAGCAACGGGATCAAGAGCTTCCGCGTGGACGTCGCGCTGGAGAAGAACGACGCGCGCCTGAAGCCCGGCATGACGGCGCGCGTGGACGGCCTTTTGGAAGCGCGCCATAACGTGCTGAAGATCCCGCTCTCGGCCGTCTTCGAGGAGAACGGCAAGGAGATCGCCTACTCGGGAGCGCCCGAGGACAGGGAGAAGCCGCGCAAGATCGCGCTGAAGCTCGGGCTGCGCAACGAGACCGACGCCGAGGTGCTCGAGGGCCCCAAGCCCGGCGAGAAGCTGCTGACCGAGAAGCCCGTCGACAAGCCCGCCTCCTGACCATGGCCGGCGAGTCCCTCGTCGTCTGCGAGGACCTCAAGCGCCGCTACGGCGACTACGCCGCGCTCAAGGGCGTGAGCTTCGAGGTCGCGCGCGGCGAGTTCGCGGCCGTGATGGGGCCGTCGGGCTGCGGCAAGTCCACCTTGCTGGCCCTGCTCGGACTGCTCGACCGGCCGACCGGCGGGCGCTACCTGCTCGACGGCGTCGACGCGAGCCGCATGAACGACGCGGAACTCACGCGCCTGCGCCGGGAGCGCATCGGCTTCGTCTTCCAGGCCTACAACCTACTGCCGCGACTGACCGCGCTCGAGAACGTCGCGCTGCCCATGGCCTACGCGGGCATGCGGGTCGAGGAGCGTCATGAAAGAGCCTTGCACCTCCTCGACCGGGTCGGCCTCAAGGCGAAGGCCGGGCGCACGCCGCTGGAGCTCTCGGGCGGCGAGCGTCAGCGCGTGGGCATCGCGCGCTCGCTGTCGAACTCCCCTTCCCTGCTGCTCGCCGACGAGCCGACCGGGAACCTCGACTCGAAGTCCAGCGTGGAGGTGATGGCCTTCTTCAAGGAGCTGCACGCCGAGGGCCTGACGATCCTGCTCGTCACGCACGACCCGGCCGTCGGCGGCGCCGCGCAGCGGATCCTGCGCTTGAAGGACGGCCTGCTCGCGTGAACATCGGCGAGGCCGCCCGCACGGCGGCGCGGGAGATCCGCGTGCACAAGGTCCGGTCTCTGCTGAGCTTCCTGGCGATCTCCGTCGGCGCGGCGTCCCTCCTTTATACCCTCGCGCAGACGCGCGGCATGCAGCAGGCGACGCTGCGCAACCTCGAGCTGATGGGGCCGGGAGCGATGTCGGTCGAGCGCAGCTCGCATTATGAAGGACGAGGCCTGTCGAAGGGCCTGACGGCCGGAGACGCCGACGCGATCCGGCGGGAGATCCCGGGGCTGTTCATGGTCTCGCCGACCGCGAAGACCTGGAACGCGGACGCCGTCTTCGAGGGCCGCCGCGTCGAGGACACGCAGGTGGTCGGGGTCACGACCGAGTGGCGCAAGCGCGACTGGGTCTACCGGCTTCGCGGGCGCTTCATCAGCGACGACGACGTCCGCGACGCGGCCCGGGTGTGCGTCGTGGTCGAGCCCGGCGGCTGGGTGGAGAAGCCGTTCTGGGCCAAGTTCTGGACGTGGAAGTCCCCCTTCGACGACCTGGCGACCCGCCGCGACTTATTGGGAAGCCGACTGCGCTTAGGCGGCCACGACTTCCTCGTCGTCGGCGCGATGCGCCTGCCCCCGCGGGACAAGGACCCGCGCTGGGAGGCCTGGGACAACCCGTCGGTGATCGTCCCCCTGAGCTCGTTCGGCCATTACTTGGCCGCGGACGAGAACCGCGGCGCGGACGCCATCGACGCGATCAAGGTGGACACGGGCGAGGAGTCGACGCTCCCGGCGGTCAAGCGCCGCATCGAGACCTTGCTCAGGGAGCGGCACCGCGGCGAGGAGGACTTCGAGGTCAAGAACCTGCGCAAGGAGATCGAGGACTCCTTGCAGGAGGAGAGCAAGTACGTCGCCGTCGCGCTCGCGCTCGGCATCGTGGCCCTGCTCTCGGGAGGCATCGGGATCCTGAACGTGACGCTCGCCGCCGTCTACTCGCGGGTGAGGGAGATCGGCATCCGCCGCGCCGTCGGCGCCAGCCGCGGCGACGTGATGGCGCTTTTCCTCGCCGAGGCGGCCCTTCTCGGGGTGGCGGGCGGCGCGGCCGGCGTCCTGCTGGGCGTCGCCGGCATCGAGAAGCTCGCCAAAGGCGGGGGCCGCGACGTGGCCGACCTGGCCTGGTACCACGCCGCCGGCATGGTCGCGCTGTCCTCGCTCGTCGCCGCCCTCTTCGCCGCGTACCCGGCCTGGCGCGCGTCCCAGCTCGACCCGATCGAGGCGCTGAGGCAGGACCAATGAGGTTCCTGGACCTCCTGCGCAGCGCCGGCATCGAGATCCGCGCCCACAAGGTGCGCTCGGCGCTCACCTGCGTGTCGCTCTCGATCGGCGTGGCCGCCGCCCTTTACACGCTGAGCCAGGTGGCGAGCATCGGCCGCCGCTACGAGGGCGCCCTGGCCGTCATCGGCACGGGCCGCTTCCAGATCTCGCGCAAGTCCGGCTATATCCCGAAGGGCCTGTCGAAAGGGCTCACGCTCGGCGACGCGCGCGCCCTCCGGCAGCTGTTTCCCCAGCTCTACATGGTCAGCCCGGTCGTGTCCCGCGGCGGCGTGAAGTTCGGCGACGGCCCCTTCCGCAGCAAGAACGTCCGGGTGTCCGGCGTCACCGAGGAATGGCGGCGCCGCGACTGGGTCGCGGCCCTGCGCGGACGGTTCTTGAACTCGCGCGACGTGACCGAGGGCGCGCGCGTGTGCGTGCTGATGGTGCCGGGCGGCTGGCTCAAGCGGCCGTTCTGGGCCACCGACACCTACGTCTCCCCGTACCAGACCTATATCAAGAAACACGACATGCTCGGCCGCTGGATCACGCTCGAGGGACACTCCTTCCTCGTCGTCGGCGTGGCCAAGGAGCCGGTCCGCGAGAAGGACCCGCGCTGGTTCCACCAGAGCTGGGGCGAGGACGGGACCGTCCTCGTGCCGATCACCGCCTACGAGCAGAACCTGCTCGGCAGCTGGGAGAAGGCCGCCGACTCGGCCGACACGATCGACTTCGACACCGGCGACGCGGCCACGGCGGGCTTGTACGCCCGCCGCGTCCAAACCGCGCTGTCCTACCGCCACCGCGGCGAGCCCGACTTCGAGATCAAGGACTACCGCGAGATCATGGCGGGCGCGCTGAAGCAGATCAAGAGCTTCATCGCGAGCATCGCGGCGATCGGCATCGTGGCCATGCTCGCCGGCGGCATCGGCATCCTGAACGTGACCTTGGCCACGGTGTTCTCGCGCGTGCGCGAGATCGGCGTGCGCCGCGCGCTCGGCGCAACGCGGCGCGACGTCGTGGCGCAGTTCGTCGTCGAGGCCCTGCTGCTCGGGGCCTTATCGGGAGTGGCGGGCTCGGCCTTGGGCGCCGCGGCCGTCCTGCTCGGCTCGCCGTCGGAGCGCCAGGTCGAGGCCTTCTCGCCGCTCTATGCCCTGGCCTCGACCGCGATCGCGGTGGCGGTCTCCTTCGTCTTCTCCGTCGGCCCCGCCTGGCAGGCGTCCAAGCTCGACCCGATCGAGTCCCTGCGCTACGAGTAGTCAGCGCGGCGTGGGCTTGCGGCTGTCGCGGACCTGCCCGCGGCCGGTCACGACGAACTTCTCGCAGGTGAGGCCGACCAAGCCGACGGGGCCGCGCGCGTGGAGCTTCTGCGTGCTGATGCCCATCTCCGCGCCGAGGCCGAATTCGCCCCCGTCGGTGAAGCGCGTGGACGCGTTCCAGTAGACGGCTCCCGCGTCCACCTCGCGCTGAAAGCGGGCGGCGGCCTTAGGATCGCCGGTCACGATCGCCTCCGCGAGACCCGAGCCGTGACGCGCGATGTGCGCGACGGCCTCCTCCAACGAATCCACGATCTTGATCGAGAGGATCAGATCCAGATACTCGGTATCCCAATCCGCATCGACGGCCGGCTTCGCGAACGGCAAAAGGCGGAGAGTCTCGGGGCAGCCCCGCAGTTCGACCCCGGCTTCGGCGAAACGGCGCCCGATGCGAGGCAAGAATTCTTTCGCGATCGCTTCATGAATTATAAGAGTCTCCATCGCGTTGCACACGCCCGGCCTCTCGGCCTTCGCGTTGAACGCGATCTCCTCCGCCATGCGCAGGTCCGCGCGCTTGTCCACGTAGACGTGGACCAAGCCCTTGTCGTGCGCGAGGACGGGGATCATCGACTCGCGCCGCACCGCGACCGTGAGGTCGGGGCCGCCGCGCGGGATGACCAGATCGATCAGCGAATCGAGCGTGAGCAGCCGGCGCACGGCCGCGCGGTCGGGATCGTTCACGAAGCCGACGGCGCCGAGCGGCAGACCCGCCGCCTTCAAGCCCTCGCGCAAGGCGTCCGCGATGACGGCGTTGGTGCGCACCGCCTCCTTGCCGCCGCGCAGGATCGCGGCGTTGCCCGATTTGAGGGCGAGCCCCGCGGCGTCGGCGGTGACGCCGGGGCGCGACTCGTAGATGATGGCGACGACCCCCAGGGGCACGCGCATTCTCCTGATGAAAAGGCCATTGGGCCGCCGCGCGAAGTCCGTCGTCTCGCCCACGGGGTCCGGCAGGGCCGCGACGCGCTCGAGTCCGCGCGCGACGGCCTCGATGCGGGGCGCGTCGAGCGTCAGGCGGTCGACGAAGGCGGCGGTGCGCCCGGAGGCGCGGGCCGCCGCGACTTCCTTTATATTAGCGGCGACGATGGCGCGCGAGCGGCGCCGGATCGCCTTGGCCATCTCGCGCAGCGCCCTGTTCTTCGCGGCCGTCGAGGCCGCGGCGACGGCGCGCGAGGCGTCCTTGGCCGCGCGCGCCATCTCCTCCACGTCGAAAGCCCTCCTCATGGCTTGAGCACCGCCAGGTTGTCGCGGTGCACGACCTCGTCCGCGGGCTTATGGCCCAAGGTCGCCTCGATCTGCGAGCTCTTGAGCCCGCGGATGCGCTCGAGGTCCGCGGCGCCGAAGTTCGTGAGGCCGCGCGCGAACTCGACGCCGCCCTCGACCAGGCTGACCACGTCGCCCGGCGCGAACGCGCCCGTCAGCGAGCGCACGCCGGTCGCGAGCAGGCTTTTCGAGCGCGCGACCAGCGCCTCGCGCGCGCCCGCGTCCACGACGATGCGGCCCTTGGGCTGGGACGCGAAGGCCAGCCACTGCCGGCGCTTGGCGAGCGGCTTCTCGACGGCCTCGAAGCGCGTGCCGAGCGGACGGCCGGAGAGCAGGTCCGCGAGGACGCCCGGCTTGGCGCCGCTGGCGATCACGGACGCGATCCCGTTCTCGGCCGCGCGGCCCGCCGCGCGCACCTTGGACTCCATGCCGCCCGTGCCCGAAGGGCCCGCGCGGCCGATGCGCGGCGGCGCCTCGCCCGGCCGCACGCGGGAGATCAGCCGCGCGTCCGGGTTCGTGCGCGGGTCGTCGGTGAACAAGCCGTCCTGGTCGGTGAGCAGGACCAGCAGCTGGGCGTCGACGAGCCCCGCCACCAGCGCCGAGAGCCCGTCGTTGTCGCCGAACTTGATCTCCTCCACCGCGACCGTGTCGTTCTCGTTGACGACGGGCACCACGCCCAGGCGCAGCAAGGTGAGCAAGGTGCTGCGCGCGTTCAGGTAGCGCTCGCGGTGGCGCAGGTCGTCGGCGGTGAGCAGGACCTGGGCGACGGTGAGCTTCGGCCGAGCGAACGCCGCCTCCCAGGCGCGCATCAGGCGGCTCTGCCCGACGGCGGCCGCGGCCTGCTTGAGCTGGGTGCTGGGCCGCGCGGCGAGCTTGAGGCGCTCGCGGCCCGCCAGGATCGCGCCCGAGGAGACGACGACGACCTCCCAGCCCTCGGCGCGCGCCGCCGCGACGTCGGCGGCCAGGCGGCGCAGAACGGCTCCGTCGAGGCCGCTGCCGCCGCCCGCGAGGACGCCCGAGCCCAATTTGACGACGACGCGCTTCGCCATGAGGTGGAGAGGGTACCAGCGCGCGCTGATCGCGTCAAGTGCCGGGTCGGCGGGCGCGAGCGGCCTTGATGGTCTGCAGGACCCGCTCCTTGTCCGGCAGGACGCCGGCGTAGAACTCGGCCCAGTCCAGCGCGTCGCCGCGCGCCTGACCGCGAGACCGGAGCGCCTCGGCCAGCCTCGACGCGACCTCCTCGCGGCAGTCGCGCGAGTAGAGCGCGAAATCCCCGGGGGGCATGACGTTGCCGCCCGTCGTCTTGCCCAGATACGCGATGTACGACTGCCAGGCGTCCATGCGCTCGGCCAGCGGAGCCGGCGGGTCGCGGCGGAAGTAATCCAGCGTCGCGGCGAGCGCCCGCGGGCCGGCCTCGTTCCGGACGGATTCGGGCGCGGCGGCCGCCAGCGCCAGCGCGTCGGCGGGCTTTCCCTTCTCCAGCGAGCGCGCGATCAGCTTGGGATAAGACTCGGCCTGCATGGCGGGCAGGACGTTCGCCGCGAAATCGTTCTCGTTCCGCTCGTACGCCGCCTGGTCCTTCCGGACGGAGGCGAGATCGGACTCCGCGCCGCGCTTCCCCGCCTTCGCCCGCTTGGCGAGGAGCTGGGCGGTCGTGGCGAAGTCGGTGTCGCCGTAGGTGTTCCGGTAAAGCTCGGTCACGTACGTCTTGAACTCGGGATAGCCCGCGAGGAGGCGCTTGTACATGTCGGCGTCGGGCGCGCGGTCGATCAAGGACGGGTCGCGCTGGAGGCGCTCGTGGAAGAAACGGAGCTCCTCGCGGAAGGCCTCGCGCTCCGGCTCGACGGGATTGCGCTCGAGCGCCCCCTCGACCGGGGGATCCCGCCTGTGCTGCCACGCGTGGAAGGTCTCGTGGAAGAAGGTCTCGGCCTGCTGGTCGATCAAGGCGGCGCGCGCCTCGGGATGCTCGACGAAGTAGGCCGAGAGCTTCACGGGATCGGCGGCCAGGCGCTTCGCGAGAGCGGCGCGCTCGGACTCCGGCGCCGAAGAGGCGGCCGCCTTCGCCGCCTCGCTCTGGTTCAAGTGGATGAGGCGGTCCTGCGCGTCGTAGGTGGCCACCGTGGAATCGTTGTAGTCGACCAGCGCGACCCCGGGCAGGCGGACGGTCCCCTCTCCGTCCGTAAAATGCGCGAGCAGGGCGCGTCCCGCCTCCTCCTCGGCGAACTTCGCGCGGATGCCGGCGTTGAGCGCCGCCGACAGGGTCGACTCGCCGGGCGCGCCGGGCCCGGAGGCTCCGCCTCCCGACGCGACGGAGGTCTCCCCGGAGCGGGCGGCCGCGCCGTCGAAGCGCGCCTTCGAGTCCCCGTACGTCGCCGCCGCTCCGCCGGCCGCCGCGGCGTCGACGGCCGCGCGCGCCCGCTCCGTCTTCTTCGCGTCCTTGTCCGGATCCTTCGCGCCCGGCTCGCCCGGCCTCTTGGCCGCCTTGAGCGCGTCCACCTCCCGGCGGGTCAGCGCATGGCCGTCGGCCGCCCGCAGGCGGCACGCCGCCGCGTCGAGCTTGACGCCGGCCGCTTGGGCGCGCGACCAGACGGCCGCGTCGAGCGCCTCGGACGCGTCGAAGGGCGCGTCGGGAGCGGCGGCGTCGGGCGGGACTTCCGCCGGGCGCGCGCAAACCGGCGGAACCGGAGCGGTTTGAGCGAAGGCGGGAAGACTGGCGCCCGCGGCCGCCAGGGCCGCCGCGAGCACGATGGAGGGGTGCATCGTCCCGCGAGTGTAGCCCCGGAAACGTCGATTATCAAGCCCGCGCTGGAACTTTTTCGCGGGTCAAATCGTATGGATAGGGTCGAGGACATCGCCGGGCGGTTCACGAACCTCGAGTCGAGGTTCGACCGCGCGGAAGCGAATAATTCCGCGCGCTTCCAGCACATGGAAGCCCGGTTCGATGCGCGGTTCGACCATCTCGAGCGCGAATTCGACGGCCGGGTCGACGCTCTCGACGCCAAAATGACGAGCTGCTTCACTTGGATGGTCGGCCTGACTTTGGCATCGTGGCTGACCTTGATGTATCAGTTCTCTCGCGTCCGGTAGGCGCCCAACTTCCGATCGCTCCCGCCGGTGCCGGGTTTAAGAACTCCGCGTACGCAGAGTTCTAAAAGCCTGGCACCGTGGAGATCAGAGGGGCTTCGCGAGCTCGGCGAAAGTCAAGCCGCGGACCTTCGGCAGGCCGAATCGCGGATCGTCCTCCGGGAAAGGCTCGGTCGCGCCGGTCTTGGCGTAGCCGCGCCGCTCGTAGTAGGCGATCAGCTCGGGGCGCATGGAGATGACCGTCATGCGCATCCGCCCGCAGCCCCACGCGCGCGCGAGCTCCTCGGAGCGGGTCATCAAGAGTTTCCCGATCCCGCCCGCCTGCCGCGCCGGATCCACGGTCAGCATGCCGAGATAGCAGGAGGCATCGGGCTCCTTCTTCAAGTACACGCAGCCGACGAGAGCTCCTCTCTCGTCGTGAGCGAGCTCGACGCGCGCGGCGGAACCCTCGATCATCTCGAGCATCTTGCCGGGATCGGTGCGCTGTCCGCCGAGGATGTCGGCCTCGGTCGTCCAGCCCCGCTTGGAGCTCTCGCCGCGATAGCCGCCGTTCACGAAGGGAACGAGCGCGTCGACGTCGGCCGCGGTCGCGGCGCGGAAGGAAACCATGCGCGGGGAATTATGCCAAAATCTCCACCATGGCCGCCGAAGGCAAGCCCCCCGCGCGCATCGTCGACACGAACATCTCCGGGCACCACACGCTGCCGACGCCGCGGCAGGTGGTCAAGAGCCTGCCGGCGCCGAAGTCCTGCCTGGACACCGTGGCCCGCGGCCGCCGCGAGATCCGCGACATCCTGCACGGGAACGACGACCGCCTGTTCGTCGTCGTCGGGCCGTGCTCGATCCACGACCCGCGCGCCGCGTACGAGTACGCCGAGCGCCTGCGCGAGCTCGCCGAGAAGGTCAAGGAACGCTTCGTCCTCGTCATGCGCGTCTACTTCGAGAAGCCGCGCACGACGGTGGGCTGGAAGGGGCTGATCAACGACCCGCGCATGGACGGCTCTTTCCGCATCGAGGAAGGCCTGCGGGCCGCGCGCGCTCTGCTTCTGCGCGTGACCAAGCTCGGCCTGCCGGCCGCGACCGAGGCGCTGGACCCCGTGTCGCCGCAGTACGTGTCCGAGCTCGTGAGCTGGCACGCGATCGGCGCGCGCACGACGGAGTCCCAGACGCACCGCGAGCTCGCGAGCGGGCTGTCGACCCCGGTCGGCTTCAAGAACGGCACCGACGGCGGCGTGCAGGTCGCCGTCGACGCGATCCGCTCCGCGGCCGCGCCGCATCACTTCATCGGCGTCGACCCCGACGGCCAGGTCTCGATCTACCGCACCAAGGGGAACCCGGACTGCCACGTGGTCCTGCGCGGAGGGCGCGAGCCCAACTACGACCGGCCGTCCGTTCTCTACGCCTCCGAGAAGCTCAAGATGGCGGGCCTCAACCGGCGCCTGATGGTGGACTGCAGCCACGGCAACTCCGAGAAGGACCACCGCCGCCAGCCGAAGGCCTTCTCGGCGTGCCTGGAGCAGGTGCGCGAGGGCGCCTCGCCCATCGTCGGCCTCATGCTCGAGAGCAACCTGCACGAGGGCCGGCAGGACATCCCGAAGGACCTCAAGGACCACTCGCATCTCAAGTACGGCGTCTCGGTGACCGACGCCTGCCTCGGCTGGGACGACACCAAGCGCCTGATCCTCGAGGCGGCGCGCTCCTGATGGAGCTCTCCACGCCGCTGCGCGAGCGCCGGCGCCAGGTGATGGCCTTCGTCCTGGCCGGCGGAAAGGGCCAGCGCCTCGAGCCCCTGACGGTCTATTCCCCCAAGCCCGCGGTCACCTTCGGCGGCATCTACCGGATCATCGACTTCACTCTGAGTAATTGTCTGAATTCGGAAATCCGCAACATCTACGTCCTCGTCCAGTACAAGTCCGCCGACCTGATCCGGCACGTCCGCGACGGCTGGCAGAATTATTTCTCGACGCCGCGCGGGGAGTACCTGGAGATCATCCCGCCGCAGTACGCGGGCTCCGACGAGCGCTACGTGGGCACGGCGGACGCGATCCATCAGAACGTGTACCTCATCGAGCAGGAGCAGCCCGATGACGTCGTGATCCTCGCCGGCGACCACATCTACAAGATGGACTACCGCCGCATGATGGAGGCGCACCGCGCCAACGACGCCGACCTGACCGTGGGCGCGGTCGAGGTGCCCCTGCGCGACGGGACGCAGTTCGGGGTGATCCAGGCCGACGCCTCCGGGCGGGTCACGGGCTTCCAGGAGAAGCCCGCGGCGCCCGCCGCGATCCCGGGCAATCCCGAGCACTGCTTCGCGTCCATGGGGATCTACGTCTTCAAGCCGGGGGTGCTCATCGACGTGCTCAAGCGCGACGGCGCGGACGCGTCGAGCAGCCACGACTTCGGCAAGGACATCATCTCCAAGCTGGTGGGCTCGGGCCGGGTCTTCGCGCACAGCTTCTTCGACGAGAACCGCAAGACCGCGAAGTACTGGCGCGACGTGGGGACGCTCGACGCGTACTACTCCGCGAACATGGACCTCATCGGGGTCGATCCGATCCTCAACCTCTACGACGGGACGTGGCCGATCCGCACCGCGGCCGTGCAGGGGCCGCCGCCCAAGACGGTGTTCCGCGACGACGGGCGCACGGGCAACGCGCTCGACTCGATGCTGTCGCCGGGCGTGATCGTCAGCGGCGGGATCGTCGAGAACTCCATCCTGTCGCCGCACGTCAACGTGCACAGCTGGGCGCGCGTCTCGGACTCGATCCTGTTCGAGCGCGTCGACGTGGGCCGCCGCGCGAAGGTGCGCCGCGCGATCGTGGCCGAGGGCGTGCGCGTGCCGCCCGACGCGGTGATCGGCTACGACGCCGAGCAGGACCGCAAGCGCTTCGTGATCACGGCCGGCGGGGTCGTCGTCGTTCCGCGCGACGCGAAGTTCTAGGGCCGCCGTGGCCACTCTCCCAATTTCCGCCTTCCGCGAGCGCCTCGTCGCGGAGCTGCTGCGCGCGGGAAGTCTGATCCTCACGGCGCCGACGGGCAGCGGCAAATCCACTCAAACGCCGCAGTTCCTGCTCGGGAAGGTCCAGGGCAAGATCCTGGTGCTCGAGCCGCGCCGCCTGTCCGCGCGCGGGCTCGCGGCGCGCGTCGCTTCCGAGACGTCTTCCGCTCTCGGAACGAAGGCGGGCTATCAAGTCCGCTTCGACAGCCGGTGCGGACCGGGAACCTCGGTCGTCTTTCAGACCTACGGCGTCTTCATCGCGCAGATGCTGAAAGATCCCGCCCTTGCCGGCGTGGGCGCCGTGCTGCTCGACGAGTTCCACGAGCGGACTTTGGAGTGCGATCTCGCGCTGGCCTGGCTCAAGACATTGCGAAAGTCGAGACGGCCTGACTTAAAGCTCGTCGTCATGTCGGCCACGCTCGAAGCCGAGGAGCTCACACGCTATCTGCCGGACGCGGCTCGGCTGGACATCCCGGGAAGACTCTTCCCCGTCGACGTCCGCCACCACCCGCTCGCCTCGCGCGAGGGGCCGGCCGAGGGCGCGCTCGCGGCGCTCAAGACATTGACCAAAGAAGGTCTCGATGGCTCCGTTCTCATCTTCATGCCGGGCCTGAGAGAAATCCGCCGAGGACTCACGGTGTTATCCACCTACTGTCGCGAACAAGGGCTGGAGCTCCATGGGCTTCATGGCGGCATGGATCTCGCCGAGCAAGGACGCGTGCTGGACGAATCAGCCGAACGACGAGTGATCCTCGCGACGAACGTCGCGGAGACCGGGCTCACGATCCCCGGCGTCACCGCCGTGATCGATAGCGGACTGCACCGCGTCGCGGCCTACGACGCGGCGCGAGGGATCAACACTCTCTATCTTTCGAGAATCAGCCGCAGCAACGCTCAGCAGAGGGCGGGCCGCGCGGGACGCACGGCGCCGGGCCGCTGCGTGCGGCTTTGGTCGAAGGCCGACGAGACGGGAATGTCGCCGCGCCTCAAGCCGGAGATCACGCGCCTGGAACTGAGCTCGCTGCGCCTGCAGGCCGCCTCTCTTCCTGAATCGGTCGACTGGGTCACGACGCCGCGCGAGGACGCGTGGTCCGGCGCGGGACGCGCGCTGACGGCGCTCGGGGCGATCGACGCGGCGGGACGGGTGACGCAACGCGGGCGCGCGCTGCTGCGCTACCCGGCGCCGCCGCGCGTGGCGTCCGTGCTCGAGGCGGCGCAGTCCCTGGATCAATGGACTTACGAGCGCGCGTGCGCGATGGCCGCGGTCTTCGAGAGCGCGGGCGACCGCCGTCCGGACCAGGCGGCCGATCTTTCGGCGTTGGCGGGCGACGTTTTGACCGGGTCGCGCGACGAGGCCTCTTGGGAGACGATCGAGATCTTCAAGCAGTTCAAGCGCCTCCACAAAGAAGAGGCGTCCGCCGCGGACGCTCCGCCGGACGCGCTGCCGCGCGCGTGGCTGGACGCGTTCACGGACCGCCTCGCGGCGCGCGAGGGCGACGGATCCTTCTACCGCCTCGGCGACGGGCGCGGGGCGCTCCTGCCGATCCTCAAGGACTTCCCGCCGCTCATCCTGGCGTTGGACGTCCGCGAGCGCGCGGGCGGCGGGCAGGCGCGCCAGGTCGGAGTGAACCTATTTCTGCCGTTCTTGCCGGAAGGCGTGGCGCGCGCGTTTCCCGGCGAGTGCGCATGGAAGGAGTTCGCGGAGGTCGACCAACGAAAGGGCCGCGTCGTCAAGGAAGAGCGGCTGATGTTCCGCGGCCTGGCTCTCGAGCGGCGCGAGCTCGCGCAGCGGCGGGAAGACAAGAAAATCGCGGCCGAGCTTTGGGCGGAGAAATTCGCCTCGGGCGAGCTCCGGCATCCGGGCCTCGACGAGAAGGTCGAGCAGTTCATCGTGCGCGTGAAGCTGGCGCGGAAGCTCTACCCCGACATGGGCTATCCGGAGCTCGGTCCCGACGACTGGCGGCTGATCTACGGGGAAGTCTCCGCGGGGAAGACCTCGCTCAAGGACATCGAGCGGGTGAATCTCCTGCCGCACATCGAGGGCTACCTCGGGCGCGCGCTGATGGATTTTCTCGACCGCGCCTTGCCCGCGACGAAGAAGCTCCCGTCGGGGAAGACCGGACGGTTCGCTTATCACGAGTCTCAGCCGGCGGTGCTGTCCGCGCGGCTCGGGGACTTCGTGAAGATGACGGGGACGCTGAGCCTGTGCGAGGGGCGCCTCGCGGTCGCGTTCGACATCCTCGCGCCCAATTACCGGACGGTGCAGAAGACGTCCGACTTGAGCTCGTTCTGGGCCAACACCTATCCGACGGTCAAGAAGGAGCTCCAGCGCCGCTATCCGCGGCATCCTTGGCCGTGAAGTACTCTTCGCGCGAAGAGTTCTACAAGCCTGGCACCGTTCAGAAGCGCGCGCCGAGCGTGAAGCGGTGGGTGGTGCCGAGCTCGCCCATGGGCACCGCGGCGTAGTCGATGGTCCAGCGGTCGGCGCGGAAGCCGACGCCGAGGGTGAGGCCGCGGGCGGCGTCGAAGCTCGAGCCGCCGGTGATCGCGGTCTGAGTGGTGTAGCCCGCGCGCAAGAAGACGTTCTTCATCGCTTGATACTCACCGCCGAAGCCCGCATCGGTCCCTCCGGCGCGGGGCGCGTTGGTGACCTCCGCCGCGAGCGTTCCGCGCTCGAGCTTGTACGCCGCGCCCAAGGCGAGTCGCATCGGCAGATCGTTCCTCTCCGTGTCGAATTTCATCCCTGGTCCGAGATTGCGCAGGGCCGCTCCCAGAACGACGTCTCCAATC